>JAABUX010000044.1_pt1 | contig 201443 bp, 172 predicted proteins | sample 5561851 | NCBI WGS metagenome assembly JAABUX01 (sample SAMN10711883, study PRJNA513361) | rock metagenome | isolation source: Antarctica rocks | place: Antarctica: Victoria Land, Richard Nunatak red sandstone | collected 2016-01-03
GTCCGGGGAGCGCGGGCGCTCACGGCGCTGCCCGCCCGTCCCTGACGGGACGCGGGGTCGGGCCAGAGGCCCGCGCTCCCTGGGCGCTCGTCTTTCCTCCCCTCGTCCTGACTTTTCACGAACCCTGGGGCGTCTTGAGGCGCGCATTTCCTTACGTGATGCCCATGTTATATTATGCGTCGGTCAAGCTGTTGTTAGTTCTTGTAGGCCATGTCGCCATTGGTAAGCACGCGTCCTGTTCGATCGCGAGCAACCTGTTGTATTTGGACAGACGCTCGGATTGACGAATCGAGCCGACCTTTATGTGGTCGCCAGACCAGCCTACGGCTAGATCGGCGAGCCAATCGTCTTCGGTCTCACCGCTGCGTGCGCTAATCGTGATGCTCCATCCCGCGCTGCGCGCGACCCGGTACGCCTCGGCTGCTTCGGTCAGCGTGCCAATCTGGTTGACCTTGAGCAACAGAGCGTCAGCGGCCCGCAACGCGATTGCACGCTTGATACGCTCAGGGTTCGTGCAAAGCAAATCATCGCCGAGCACCAGCGCCCGCCCGGCCACACGACGATACAACCGCGGCCATGCATCCCAATCGTTCTCAGCCAAGCCATCTTCAATGCTGACAATGGGGTAGCGGTCGAGCCAGTCGATCAGACACGCAATCATCCCGTCGCTGTCTAGAGGTTCACCGTTATCGAGGTGGTACCAATTCTCATGGTAGAAATGGCTAGAAGCGAGGTCAATGGCCAGGGCCATGTCCTTCCCCGCGTCCAAGCCCGCCGCGCGGATCGCCTCGACCGCGTCCCCTAACATCGCCTCCACCGACGGGAACGGCGGGGCCAACCCGCCTTCGTCGGCCGTTAGCGCACGCATCGCGTACTTACGAAAGGAAAGTGCGGCAGCGGCTTCATAGACGGCATAGGTCATCGACAGCGCCTCATCGACCGTTCGCGCCGTTAGAGGGACGACGAGGACATCCTGGATAGGCACTTGGCCGCCAGCATGCTTGCCGCCGCTGAACAGGTTGATCGTCGGGCGTGGCAGCGCACGCGCTGGTGCGCCTACCATGTCGGCGAAGTGGTGGTAGAGTGGGATGCCTCGTTGCATAGCCGTGGCGCGGGCGAACGCGAGTGATACCGCGAGAAGTGCGTTGGCCCCGAGACGGCTCTTGTTCTCGGCGCCGTCCGCCTCTATCAGCACTCGATCGAGTGCGCCCTGGTCTGCCAGGGAACGGCGCATGAGGGCGTCGTTCAAGAGGCCGTTGATGTGGCCGACAGCCTTCCGGCAACCGAGGCCGCCATAGCGGTGGGCATCCCCATCGCGCAATTCGAGGGCTTCGCCTGTCCCCGTCGACGCGCCCGCTGGGACGGACGCTGCCCCGCTGGCCCCCCCCGCTAAAACGCATAGGGCCCGTACCGTCGGACGACCGCGACTGTCGAGTATTTCCAAGGCGGACACACGCTCGATGGTCGGCATCTATAACCTCGCCATATACTCGGTGATCAGGTGCGGAATGCGTGCCGGAACGTGCGCGAGCAGCGCGACAACAGCATTGCGCTGGCAGCGGCGCTCCCATGGGTCGAGATAGTCGAGCGGCGACCGCCCAGCGGTCCGGGCTAACAAGCATGCCAGCGTGTGCCGGACCGCGCGCGCTTCGAAGTCGGCGGTCCACACGACCCCGTCGGTGGCCTTGAGATACGCTTGCCAATAGATGTCAGCGGCTTCGATAAAGGCCGCGCGCCGCGTGGGAAGATGGTACGCCTTGCTGAGCAAATGCGTGAGTGAGAACCCCAGGTCGAAGGCAGGGTCGCCAAAGTGCATGACTTCGTGATCCAACAAAATGAGTCGCCCCTCGTAAATCAGAATGTTCTTGGGACTGTAGTCCCCATGCACGAGGGTCAAGCGGGTGGCGCGCGTGTCGTCGATGAGCGCGCGGAGGAAAAGCGCGGCCTCGGGCGCCTGTTGCATGGTGTAGCCGTAGTAGGGTTCGATACGGAGGGACTCGAAGAACGAGCGGTCGCCGAACGAGTGCGAGATCTCGACGCGACGTCGCACCCCAGCCCGGTGTATCGTGCCGAGAAGGCGCCCGAACTGTGCCACATGGTCCACCTCCACCTGTCCGGCCAAGAGCAGGGTCTTCCAGTTATCGTGCGGCTCGGGGACGGCGCGCATGGCCAGCACATGCTGGTGATGGTCTTCAAAGACAAAGCCGGCGACAGCCTGTTCCGGAATCTCCCCTTCGAGCCACCGTATGCCCAACGCCTCGCGGTGGATGCGCGCAGGGTCGCTGTACCAGTTGACCGTGACGCGCAACTTTGCCAGGGACTGCTTGAGCACCCAGCGGTCGCCCGTTGCACGTTGCACAAGGACCGTACGGTTCGACACACCACCCGCCAAGACACGGGTGGTGATACGCTCGGCCGGGCCGATCCGCCCTTCGCGGCGTAGGTACGCGACAAGGGCGTCGGGCTGCTCGATGTCCAACTCAACGCCCGTCGCTCCACTGTTTGCGTCAACCGTCATTGGTTCATCCCTTCCGCGTCGGATGGTCAACACAACCCGCTACATGATTCCATACGTCGAGAAGGCATCAGCGGTGCTCATGCCCTCTTCGAGCGCTCGGCGCACGATATGCTCGCCACGCACCTTCTCAAGCGCACGTCGGAACACCTCCTGGACGGCGTCGGCCGGCACGACACAGACACCGTCGAGGTCCCCGAAGACCACGTCCCCCGGTTCCACGCGCACCCGTCCGATTTCCAGCGGCAACCTAAAATCGACCACCTTGCCCCGTGGACCCTGATCCTGGGCATAGGCTCCATGGCCGAAAGAGGGGAACCCGAGACGACGGATGCCGCGGGTATCCCGCGCATACCCGTCAACGACGGCTCCCGCGGCCCCCAGCTTCATGGCCCGAATGGTCATTAACTCGCCCCACAAGGCGTAGCACGGCGACGCCCCTGTACAGATATATACCTCGTGTGGGCGAAGGTCGTCGAGGGCGCGGAACATCAAACCGAAGGGCTGCCCCGCCACGGGGGCGCCCTCAACTCTCGCGGCATCGCCCGAGGCATCGTCGAAGACATCGGCCTCCAGCACGGGCATAGCGCGACCAATAAGGACCATGTCGTTGTCCAGAGGTCTGATGGCTGGCGGCAGGAACTGATGGCGGAGATTCATCGTATCCATGACATCCCCAACTACCGCCGTGAAGAGTTCACGGCGCGCCAGAGCAAATAGATCGCCGTCTGAGCGCCACGGGTCCATTGTCCCCACCTCCCCTGCTCTCGCTATAAAGCGCGGTTCACCTGCCCGCTTGACTCCGACCAGGCGTATGGGCTGAGCAGGTCTCCCTGACCTTGTCTCAACACTCTTAGCCGCCCCTAGAACAACACGAGATGTCGGGCGTCGAGGGCCTGAGCGGACCTTAACATACTACTCTCTTCCCTGTCAACCTGTATGATAGACTTGGCTATCATACAGGTTGACAGGGAAGAAAGATGTGTGCTACAGTAGCTCTCAACCGCTGTCTCACCCTTGCGTTAAGCAGCTTCATGGGGAGCGCGGACGTTAGGGCGCCACGACGAAGAGGAGGTGGTTTAGTCGCGGCGCGACTGGCAGGGCGACGATTGCGCGCTGTCCTGCACGCATCTCATCTTCCTCACGCCTTTTACATCGTCGGACATTGTCATCGAAAGGAAAGTGCAATGGATGCAATCAGGGATGGTGTCCCAGTACAACGATTGAGTCGCCGTCGCTTGCTCGCGGCAGCCGCTGGCGCCGCGGCAACTCCCACACTCCTTCGCCTCGCCGCACCGGCCGCGGCCGCGGCCGCGCGAGAGCAAACCAGCACCACGATTACGGCCATGACGCCTGAGACCGACCTATACAACGATCCGAAAAACGTGGCGTTGTTCGAGAAACTTAACCCCGGCATCACGCTCCGGGTGGTCGCCTTCGATCCGGTCCGGCTTTCCGCCGCGCTGGCCTCTGGTCAACCCCCCGACTTCGTGCGTACGCTGGGCGGCCCGGAGATCGCGAACTACGCGGCCCGTGGCCTCTGCACGAACCTCGATCCTTACTTCGCCAAGAGCTCCGTGCTGCATGTATCCGACCTCCATCCCATTAACGATGAGTATCGCTTCGACGGCAAGACACAGGGCCAAGGTCCTCGCTATGGAATGGGCAAGGACTGGTCGCAGGACGGCACTATCTGGTACAACAAGGCGCTTTTCCGGCGCGCTGGCGTCGCCTATCCCAGCGCCACAGAGCCCCTGACGTTCGACGAATTGCTGGCCCTCGGCAAAAAGCTGACCCTGCGCAAGGGCGGCAAGATCCAGGTCTACGGTCTCAACGCGGAGTTCGGCATCTACATGGAGTTCCACATGCTGCAGTTGATGGCGCAGCAGGGCAAGCCATTGTTCAATGCCGATTATACAAAGATCGATTGCACGAGCCCCGAGGCGCGGAAGATCCTGAAATTTTATTTCGACTACGCGCAGGCGCGCATCGGTCCCTCGCCTCTCGACCCCGAGGCCAACTGGGACGGCATCATTTACCCCGTCAACCGCGTCGCGATCGCGCAGTGGGGCTATTGGTTCGGAGGACTCATTAACATCCCCGGCAAGAATGGTCAATCAGTCACCGAGAGCGGCATCGCGCCCGCTCCGCTAATGGGGCCTCACCGCGTGAGCGGATGCGCCGGGCCGGCCGGCAGCTGGATCCCGCAGGGGAGCCGTAACAGGGACGCCGCCTGGAAGCTGTTCGAGTTTTACCACGGCGGCCAGCCAGCGCGCGACCGTGCGGCCGGCGGCTACGGCCTGCCCTCCCTCAAGTCGTTGTTCCCGCTCTTACCGCACAACACGCCGTATCAAAAGGCGGCGGTCCAGGTCCAACAGACTGAGCTCAAGCACGTCGCCGTGCTGCGCTACTCGCCCTACATCACGAGCGATGCTTTCGATGCGATCTTCACGAAATACATGACGGCCGCCGTGACGGGACAGTCCTCGCTGGACGACGCGGCCAGAGGCATGGAAACCGCCTACAACAACAGGTTGCGCTTGGGCAAAGCACAGGTTAGTTAGTCCACCACGCTGCTGAGGGGCTGGCCGCGCGGCCAGCCCCTCACTCGTATATCAGGCCGGGACGACCCGGGACCGTTTCTTATCCGACGGAAAGGCCCGATCATATGGTATTACAGACTGGGAAGGTCGCCGAACAGACGACGCGCGTCGCCCCGCTCCAGCGGCGTCACGGAGGTTGGTCGCGCTACTCCAGCCGCACCTTCTACATCTTCACCGCGCCCTGGCTGCTCGTCGGCTTCCTTGGGTTGACCGTGCTCCCGCTTGCCTACGCCCTGGGCGTTTCCTTCACGGACTTCGACGGGCTCTCCTCGCACTGGCATTGGGTTGGCCTGGCCAACTACGGCGAGATGGTGTCCGATCCTGACACCTGGTTCAGCTTCGGGCGCACGTTGCTGCTGACGCTGATCACGGTGCCGCTCGCGATCACCGGCGGGCTCGGGCTGGCGCTGCTCCTCAACCGCCCCATGCGCGGCATCGGTCTTTTCCGGGCGATCTTTTACGTGCCCTCGATCGTGCCCATCGTGGCGACCGCCCTCACCTTTAAGCTGCTCTTCGACCGTGACGCCGGCTTGACCAACGCCGTTCTCGAGAAGGCGGGCGGGCCGACCGTCGCCTGGCTCACTGACCCCACCATTTTCACCGTGCTGGTGCTGATGGTGCTCTGGCAGATGGGCTATAACATGGTTATCTTCCTGGCTGGCCTACAAGGCGTGCCGCACGACCTGCGTGAGGCGGCCTCGATGGACGGAGCGGGCGTCGTACGCACGTTCCGCAACGTGACGCTGCCCCTCCTGACGCCGATCGTGTTCTTCCAGGTCATTACCGGAGTCATCTACTCCATGCAACGCCAGATCGAGCCGCTGCTGCTGACGGTCGGCGTGTCCTTTGGCGGAGCCGCCGGCCAGATCACCAACGTGCCGCGTTCCAACTATCTCTACATGGTCAACGTCTACGCTCAGTTCTTCTCCAATCAGCGCTACGGCTATGGCTCGGCCCTGCTATGGCTGTTGTTCGCCATCATCCTGGTCATGACGCTCATCGTCTTCCGGTCGGGCGCCCTATGGGTCTACTACGAAGTCGAGCAGGGTAAGGAGAATTAGCCATGGACCGCGCCATCAACACCCCTCCCTCACCTCTGCGCGCGCGGGCCCTCCCACGCCTCGGCCCTGGGTCCGTCCTCCGCGTCGCCCTGCTCCTGGCGTTGACCGTCGTGTTTGCCGCGCCCTTCGCCTGGCTCATCATTACCGCGCTCAAGACCAGCCCCGAACTCGGCGCCTTCCCCATCCACTTGCTTCCGAACGTGGCGCAGTGGGGCAATATCGGGCGCGCCCTCACCCTGATCGACTACGGCCATTATGCGCTCAACACGCTCACCCTGTCCACAATCTCGATGGTCCTGACCACGCTCACCAGCGCTTCGGTCGGATTCGCCTTCGCGCGGCTACGCGGGCGGGGTAAGCGTCCGCTGCTCGTCGTGATGCTTGCCACCACGATGCTCCCACCCATCATGACCGTTATCCCCACGTACGCCCTCTTCGCGCGCCTTGGACTCATCTACAACTATTGGCCGTGGGTGCTCTGGGGGCTGGGGGCTAACCCCGTGCTCGCCTTCCTGTTTCGCCAGTTCTTCGCCAGTGTGCCGCGTGACCTGGAGGACGCCGCGATCGTAGACGGCTGTGGCTACGGGCGTATCTTCTGGCAGATTTTCCTGCCGCTCTCCAAACCCGTGCTAGCCACAGCCGCCATCCTCTCGTTCCAGTGGACGTGGGACGACTGGCTGCGCCCGCTGCTTTTCCTTACGCAGGACAACACCACGCTCTCCGTGGCCATGAGCAACGGCTACAGCGACCCGGCCAACCTGACGACCATCCTGACCAATGTGCTCGCCGCTGGCGCGGTTCTGTACACGCTGCCCGTCATTATTCTGTTCCTGGTGGCGCAACGCTTTTTCGTGCAGGGCATCGTCACCACGGGCCTAAAAGGATAGGCGGCCAAGAGCACTTCCTGTTCTCCCCTTATCCCTCGCGTACGAGGTGTTGCAGGTAGCCGCCGTCGGCGACGAGCGTCGTGCCGGTGACGTAGCGCGAGGCGTCGGAGGCCAGGAAGAGCGCTGGCCCCACCATATCGCTCGTCTGGCCCACCCGCCCGAGCGGGATCCACTCGGCGAACGCGTCGCGGCCAATGCGGTCCAGGATGGCTCGGTTGATATCGGTCTCCACGGCGCCAGGGGCCAGGTTGTTGACACGGATGCCGTGGGGAGCGAGCTCTAGGGTGATCGCCTTGGAGAACATCGCAAGCGCCGCTTTCGCCATACAGTAGGCGGCGTTCCGGGGATAGGGCATCGTCTCGTGAATTGAGGTGACGTTGACGACCGAGGCGGCGCTCGACCCTTTAAGCAGAGGGAGGAGCAAGCGCGTTAGTTCGACGGGGGCGCGCAGATTCACCTGCAGCACATGGTCCAGGATGTCCGGGGTAAGCTCCTCCAAGGGGGCAGGCCTATCGATGCCGGCGTTATTCACCAGCACGTCGAGGCGCGGCTCGTTGGCTCTGAGCGTTTTGGCGAGGTAGGCGACCTGCGCCGGGTCCGTGAAGTCGGCCTGGACGAAGCGTCCCCCGATCTCGCTGGCAAATAACTCTCCTTCGGAGGATGGCCCATGGAGGTAGACCCGCGCGCCCGCGGCGGCAAAGCCGGCCGCGATGGCCTTGCCAATACCCCCGGAACTGCCTGTGACCAGTGCGACTTTGCCTACTAGTGAAAGCTCTTGCATTGTCCTCAACGTTATCCTCTCCTCACACGCCGCCCCCTGGACGCTCTAGAGGGGGCGATAGTTCGCCCGCACAAACCCTACGGCCCGCTCGCCCAGTCACCCGGTTGCTTTGAGCGCCGTCAAGGTGTCGGAGAGCGTGCGCGCTCCCTCCCACCACTCTTGAAGGATCTGACCGTTGCGCAACTCAAGGGCATGGAATCCTGAGTAGCGCGGGCGCACGTACGCATGGGCCATATTGGCGGCGAGGTCGCGATAGAAAGAGTGCGACCCGCGGTTGATCTCGTCGTCGCGCCACGCGCTCCAGGCCGCTGGCTGACCGTGGTGATCCGGAAAGATCGTGCGCTGAGTGTGGTCGTCCATTAAGAAGAGCCCGAAGTCCCGGGCCTCGGAGAGGTTTGGGCAGGTGTGGGCGATCCCGAGCCCGACCCCGCCCAGGATCGGTCGGGGAGCCCCACGGCCATCGAAGCCCGGGGCCAGGCTAAGGCGTAGCGCATGCCCCCGTGGTCCGCCTCCAAAGTAGTTGACGTAGGCGAAGATGGAGGGGCTGTACGCCACGTCGTCGTACCGGCACAGATGGTCGTAAATATCCCAGGGACCCCAGCGCGTCGAACGCGGCGGCGTGAAATCAAGCAATCCCCGCAGCAGCGTGAGCGCATAGCTGGCGGCCCCACGATCGCAGGTCGGGTTCTCCTTATCGTGGAACGCTGGATAGCCCAGACCGGCCATGGCCGAGAGGAATAGGCAGTGGCCGAGCACTCCCTCTACGCTCAACACCAGCCCATAGCGCGTGGGAGGTCGATGGTGATCACGCGCCCAGGCGGCGACATCCTCCCACGCGCTGGGCAGCTCCGCCGGATCGAGCAGGTCGGCACGCGCCAGCGCGGCGTGGCAGGCCGCGTCGAGGGGGAGCGCCCATAAGCGTCCCGCGAACTCGTAGCTCTGCATTGAGGGCGCGACGACGCGCTGGCGCAACGACGCGCTGTAGGCGGGCTCAAGTAACTGGTCCCAGGGAACGAGCAGGCGATTCGCCGCGAGCGTGCCGGTCCACGGGTGGTCGAACATGACAAGGTCGTACCGACCATCACCCGCGGTGAGGGAGCCAAGGACGTGCTCCTCAAAGCGGTACCAGGGCAGTTGATCCCAGATCACCTCGACATCCGGGCGTCTCTCTCTCCACGCCGCGGACGCGGCGACGAGCGGCTCATAGCCGCGCGGATTTTGCCAGGTGATGCCGTGCAGGATGGTCGTCATAGGCTAGCCATTGCCCCGCCGTCGACGGGCAGGACGGCGCCGGTAACGAACATGGCCAGGTCGGAGGCCAGGAAGAGGGCTGGGCCCGCGATGTCATCCGCCTCACCCAAGCGGCCCAGCGGCGTGCGCCGCAGGATCGCCTCGCGCAGCGCGGGCTCCTCTAGCAGCGTGTGAGACAGAGAAGTATCAATCCAACCGGGGGCGATAGCGTTGCAGCGGATCCCGTCCGCGGCCCAATCGACGGCCAGCGCCTTGGTCAGTTGCGCCACGCCTCCTTTGCTGGCCGTGTAAGCCGCGGCGTGCTTGAGCCCGATGAAACTGCCCATGGAGGCGATGGTAATGATGCAGCCGCGTGACACGCGCAGCAAGGGATACGCCTCGCGGCAGACGGTGAAGACGCTCTCCAGATTGGCGGCGATGACCGTGTGGAACGAGGCGTCGTCGGCCTGCTGGGACGGTTGCCGCTGGTGGACGCCCTGCGCGGCGACCAGGATGTCTAGCCCGCCCCACTCCGTTAAAACGGCGTGAAAAAGCCCGCGTACCGCGGCGCTATCGGTGGCGTCGCACGGCACGCCCAGGCTCCGCGCTCCACACGCGCGCAGCTCTGCCGCCATCTCCGCCGTCTTGTCCGATCGGCGGCCCGTCGCGGCGACCGCCGCGCCAGCGCGCGCGAACGCCAGTGCGATAGCCCTCCCAATGCCGCTGGTCCCACCAACGACCAGCGCGCGCTTCCCGTCCAAACGCACCGTCACCGTCACCCTCCCATCTATCCGTTTGCCGATCGTCCCTCCCGTCGCAAGGGTCCGCCGCCGTACCTACGACACAAGACTACTCCAGCGGTGAGAGGGCCGTGGGTAAGAGGAATACGGCCTCCTGTTGCACGTAGCACGCGCGACAACGGGCCAAGTACGCGGCGAAGCCAGGGTGTTCCATCAGCGCGGCACGGGCCTCCTGGCGATGGGCCAGATCGCGGAAGGCCCAGAGGGTGTAGATCGTGTTGACCGTACCGCTTTCCGCCGTCCATTGGCCGACCATACGCATATAGGGTTCGATCATCACCTGTCCCTCGCGCGCCCACATATCCAGCACTGTCTGCACCATTCCGGGGCGGCACGTATACATACGCAGTTCGTAGATCATCTTGTCCTATTTCCTGCTGCTCTACTAGTCCTGGCCCTTGCGGCGATACCACTCGATTGCGTCCTCATTCCACGCGTAGCCGACGCCCGAGGAGGGCGATGCCAGGAACCCACCGTCGGCGGGGCGCAGGTCGTCGTCCCACAGCAGATGGATCGATTCAATGCCGAACGCGGGGCGCATGTACTCGACCCACCCGACGTTCGGGGCGGCCGCGGCGAGATGCGCGTGCAGGTGATGGAAAACGTGGCAGGACACGGACAGCCCGCGCTCCGCCGCGGCAGCGGCGAGGGCCATGAACGCGCGCACGCCCCCGCAGGCTGTCGCGTCCAGACGGAGGACGTTGATATGGCCCTCATCCATCAGGCGCAAGATATGCCTGTGGCCGCTCTGCTCGTCGCCAACGGCGATCGGGGACCGTAGTTGAGCGGCCAAATGAGCTATGCTCTGGATGTCGTCAAAGGCGCACGGATCCTCGATCCAACCGAGTCCCAGCTTGTCCCAGACGCGCGCCTCCGGCAGGAGAGCAGCGGCGTCGCGGGCGCCCCAGTGCAGATCGATCATCAGCGGAAGGTCGTCGGGCATGGCGGCGCGGCACACCCGTAGGCGCTGCGTGTCGCTTGCGTAGTCGGAGCAGCTGGCAATCTTGATTCCCGCCGGGGAGTCCTCCAGCATCGTTTCGACCTGCGCCGCGAGCGAGGCCGCAGTCTCGTCTGGAGACGGATAGCCGCCGACCGACAAGGCGCGCACGCGGCGCGGACCGCCGCCGAGATAGTCGTACAGCGGCTGGCCAGCCCGGATGGCCAGCAAGTCGTAGAGGGCGCAGTCAGCGAGGCCGAGCGCGCGCCAGAACACGCCCTGCGGGCCCAGGCAGACATTGGCCTCCACGGCGTGGGCGTAGAACAGCGGATGATCGTCGAGCGGGCGCGCCCGCCAGTACGGAGCCACCGTGCGCGCGATCAACGCGGCAAGCGGGGCGTTGCGCGACAGGCCGTAGGCAGTGCCGACATGGCCCTCGTCGTCGCGCGCGCGCACCAGCGTATACTCCCGGTCAGGTATCTCGATCGCACCAAGACGTAAGGGTCGGGGCAGGGGCAGCCTGACCTCGAACGCCTCCAGCGACACCAGTTGTCCGCCCATCAGGAGCTGGCCTCCTCGGGAGCACCGAAGGTGGTATAGCCCCCGTCGACCATGAGGTACTGGCCCGTCACGTAGGACGAGAGCGCCGAGGCGAAAAACACGACTGCGTTGCCGACATCCTCGGTCGCCCCCAGGCGACCCATGGGGATGCGCTTGCGGATCACCTCGGCATCGAGATCCCCGCGCGCGATGTACGCGTCGAGCAGGGGAGTATGATGATAGCCCGGGCAGACGGCGTTGACGCGTACTCCGCGCCCCGCCCAGTCGACGGCCAGCGCGCGGGTGATTCCCAACACGGCTGTCTTCGACGCCACGTACGCGCCGCGCCGGGGCATTGCCAGGAGGGACGAGATGGAGCCGATATTGACGATGGAGCCGCTGCCCTGCCCAAGCATGACCCGACCCACCTCCTGCGACATAAACATCATTCCATGGACGTTGACGTCGAACAGACGTCGCCAGCGCGCCTCGTCAATCTCCTCCGCCACGGCGTGGAACTGAACGCCCGCGTTGTTGACGAGCACGTCAATGCGCCCTAGCGTGGCACGGACAGCAGCAACGGCCTCACCACGCTCTCGCGCGTCCGTCACATCGCCGTGCAGGCCGATGTGACCTGTTCCCGGCAGCGCCGCCGCGGCCTCGCGGGCTTTTCCTTCGTCCAAGTCAAGCAGCGCCACCCGTGCGCCCTGCACGGCGAGACAGCGCGCGACGGCCAGGCCTAGTCCCTGCGCACCGCCGGTCACGATGGCGCGCACATCGTGGAGGAGGGGGGAGGACGCTTCTGGTATGTTCATCGGATATAAGCCATAGAGCCTTCTTCGTGAAGGCAGCGCTGATCCGTTAGGTACTCCAGATAGCCCGTCAGTGCGAAAGAATAGCCCGCGTCCTCTAGGGGCGACCAGGAGCGGAAGCGCTCATTGAGCACGCGGATCAAGTCGGCGAAGTGCATCGCTGTGCCGGAGCAAGCGTCCAGCACCACCTCCAGGTCGCGCTCAACACAGGCACGGCTCTCCTGCAGGAGGCGGCGGAAAAGGGCGCCATCGAGTGGCGGCCAGTGCCCGCTCAAGGCTAGCTTCACGGGGAGGCTAGCGAGTCGGTCGATCGTGCGCAGATAGTCGGCGATAAATTGGTGTGTCGGAGGCATCGAGGCCCGGCCATCGCCGCCCGGCGGCCCGAAGCCGAGCACCGCATCCCCAAACAACAACACACCATCGGACTCGTGCCACAAGGCAAGATGTCCCCTGCTATGCCCTGGAACGTGCAGGACACGCCACTCCCGCGCCCCGATCCGTAGGCACGCTCCCTCATCAAGGGTGGCATCAATGCGGACGTCGGCCCCGCAGAGCCGGCGCAACTCCTTCAACAGTTCAGCAGGATATCCATAATCATAGCGCGGTCGCGCGTGGTCGTAACGCTCCCTCACGAGCGCATCATGGTTTTCAACCCAGTAGCGGTCCCGCGTATGGCACAGGAGACGTAGGTTGGGGAACAGGCTGCGCAGGGCGGCGGCGTCGCCGAGGTGATCGGCGTCGGCGTGCGAGACGACCAGTAAGGTGACGGCGCCGGTCAGATCGCCGCGCTCGATGCGCCCTGTCACCGTTCCAGGGACCCCAGCGTCGAAGAGCGCCCAGGCCCCATCGTGCTCCAACGCGTAGACGTTGAGTCGTCGATCACCCAGCGGGTCGGAAAAGAGATGGATCCCCGGCGCCACGGCCGGTGCGTCGCTCACGACCATCTGTACGTGCCCTTTCACTACACCGAACAACGCATTAAGCAGGTCCAAACGTGTTGCAACGCGACCATGTTTTTGCGGCGCATACGTCTCCTCCCTCTTAAGTGGAGCCTCGCTATCGCTCGTATCTCACCCCGCGGCGCCGCCGGTACGCCAAACCGCCGGAATCAACCAGCCCCATCTCAGGCCTCGGTCTCTGTCGCATGAGGATCTTCATGCCCAATGAGCGGCAAAGCAGGTATTCTCGCTCCGGCTGTGTTCTCCATATCGCCCGCCATCAGCACCGTGACCGCTTCGTCGAAGTGTACGTCCATGGCCTGACGTGCCCCCTCGGCACGCCCGCCTCGCATCTCCGCGAGCAGCGCCTCGTGCAGCGCCTGCACACGCTCAAGTTGCTCCGTGGTGCGGCGGCGGCGCAGTCCCTCACGGATAGTGTCCTTTGACGCTTCGCGGATCGACTCGACGAGGTGAAACATCATCGCGTTGTGACTGGCCGACGCGATGAGCAGGTGCAGGGCGACATCGAGGTCAATATAGGCATCGGCATCATGGACGTGAGCGTGCATCGCGGCAACGGTGGCAACCATGCGGTCTAACTCCTCATCGGTGCGCCGGGTCGCGGCGAGGAACGCGCTCTGAACCTCAAGTCCGCGACGCACCTCCATCAACTCAAGGATGGTGTCGCGATTCACTTGTACGGCACGCGAGAAATAGCCGAGCAGGGCGGCGCCGTCGATCGAGCGGATGATGGCTCCCTTGCCGTTGACGATCTCGATAACGCCCTGCCCCTGAAGCGATTTCAGCGCCTCACGGATAATTGGTCGGCTCACGCCAAACTCCGTGATAAGCCGGTTTTCCGATGGGAGTGCAGCCCCGGGCTTGAGGTCGCGCGCCTGGATAAACTCCAGCAGGCTCGCGGCCGCTCGCTCAGCCAGTGTCTCGCGCTGCAATTTCTGAAGCATCAGCCCCTACCTGTGCGGCCTCGTAACAAGACTGTCTGTCGACTCTTGAGGATGGTATATCATGGCTCGGTACAAGGTGTCAAGCTGTATGATAGGATGACGGTGCGAATTGAGGAGGCGACGATCAGGACAGCGTGGAAGGCCAGCATCGGCGGATATGCTTCCCGCGTCCACGGGAAGGACGCGGAGGGGATGGCGGCCTAGCGCTCCGTCCTTCCGCTGCAAGATCGGTCAAGGGACGGGTCGGTTGATGCAGGTCCTGAGGTAGGCTTCATCCCGAGTCATACGTTGCCCTCTCCTCTTTTAGTCGTCCCTTCGCTCTCGCTGGCTGCCAAGAACGAGGCGACCACGTCGCTAAAGCGCGCGCGGCGATCCCAGTGGATCGTGTGCCCCGCACCCAGAACTTGAACGACCTGCCCCGTGGCAATGGACTGGCCCGCGTCATGGGCCTCCTCATCGCCGATGAGCGAACCATGCGCACTCTCGCCGCGGATGAGTAAGGTTGGGCAACGTACGGTGGCTAGTTCGCGCCGCCAATCACCTTCGATACTTAGTCCATCAGGACTCCAGAGCACCGCGGCGGCGTCCGCGATGCTCTGTGCCCACCACACGCACTCGTCAGCAGTCCACGAAGGTGATTCGCGGCGGCGGAGTGCGACGAGCGCGTCCCGCGAGAGCGTACGCAGTTCGTGCAGCCACGCAAACCACGCGTACCGGGCCGTCGCGGCGTCGACGGATGTCGTGCCCGTGAGCGCTGTCTGGGCGTCGAGAGGGGGATCCTCCAGGATCAGGCACGAGACGAGTTCAGGGTGGAGCACGGCGAGCCTGAGCGCGACGCGCGCGCCGAGCGAATGGCCGAGCAGCGTTGCCGGCGCGGCCTCGAGACCGGCGAGGACAGCCGCCGCATCGTGGGCGAAAGAGTCGAGATCATAGCCCCTCGGCGGGGCGTCAGAATGTCCGTGTCCGCGCTGGTCGAGCAGGATGACGTCGTGATCCAGCATCAGCCGGTCGGCCGTCAGCCCCCAGCCGCGCCCGTTGCCGGTAACGCCGTGCAGCAGCAGGAGGTGAGAGCCTGATCCCGCGCGTCGGTAGCACAAACGAAGGCCATTGGCCCTCACGTAGGCGTCTGTCCACTGCATTAGTGTCTCCCCCTCTCTAGCGTAGAACCCTGTCTCAGCGGCAACGTGCAAGGTCGGGCTTAGGGAAGCCAGGCCACGCGTCGGGGAGACGGTTCAGAAGAGTTGTGTGATTGCTGTTCCGTCGTTTGATCCGTCATTAAGGACGCGTCGCCGTCCCATCAGGCAGCCGAGCCAATGTCCACCCCGGCGTTTCTTCAGGGCATGGATAGCGCGCCGCGGCCGCCTCGTCAAGGTCAATGCCCAAGCCCGGTTGGTTGTTTGGATACATGTACCCTCCCCGCACCTCGGGGCAGCCCGGAAAGACCTCGCGCTCCGCATCGGTAAACGAGGACCACTCTTGGATGCCGAAGTTAGGAATGCTCAGGTCGAGATGCAGGTTGGCGGCATGCCCCACAGGCGACACATCACCCGGGCCGTGCCATGCCGTGCGTACGCCGAACATCTCACAGAGCGCGGCGAGCTTGCGGGCTGGGGTGATGCCTCCGATGGCGCTGATATGCACGCGGATGAAATCGATGAGGCGGCCCGTGATTAAGGGCAGCCACTCGTTGGGATGCGTAAACAGCTCGCCCATAGCGAGCGGCGTCGCGCTCTGAGCGCGTAGAAGGTGGAACGCGCTGGTCTGCTCTGGTGGAAGTGGATCTTCCAAGAAGAAGAGGTGGTAGGGATCGAGCGCCTTGGCCAGGCGCGCCGCCTCGATTGGGATGAGACGCTCATGAATGTCGTGCAGCAGCTCGACATCGTCGCCCAACTCCGCTCGCAGGTACTCGAACAAGCGTGGGACGCTCCGGGCGTACGCGGCGGGGTCGAAATAAGCGCCGGGGAGTGCTCCCTCAGGCGCCGGCCGCGTCGGGGACAGGCCCCCATAGAGGCCCAACTGGCAGCGGATGTGATGGTAGCCCTCGGCCATCAGCGCCCGCGCGTTCGCCGCCACCTCGGCCGGCTCTTGCCCACTGGCGTGGCGATACACAGCCGCGGCTTCACGGCACTTGCCGCCCAGGAGTTGGTAGAGCGGCAGACCAGCCAGCTTGCCCTTGATATCCCACAGAGCCATGTCAACGCCTGAAAGGGCGCAATTGAGCACGGGGCCGTTGCGCCAATACGAGCTAGCGTAAGCCGTCTGCCAGATGTCCTCGCTGCGCTGAGGATCCTTGCCCACAAGGAACGGTGCGAGGTAGTCATCCACCGCCGTGCGCACGGCCAGGTGGCGCGTCGTACAGGAAGCGCAACCAAGGCCATAGAGACCGGGCTCGGAGGTCTCGACCTTGACGACGGCGAGGCGGCTGTGCTCAGGGTCACGCCCTGGAGCGGTGAGGATGGTGCGTACGCTACGAACGGTGATGTTCGGCATGAACTCTTCCTCTTATAACTTACTGGGAGAGGGCGGTCGACGACCGCCAGGAATGATGGGCTCGGAAGCCAAGGATTTCCGTCGCCCGCCGCGTATCGAGCAAAGAGCGATAGGGTGCACCGTTACCTTCCCGCCAGCGTCTCTGAACGGAGGGGTAGTACCGATCGAGCAGCGTATCGGTCGGGAGAACCGATGTCGTATCGTCCGCCGCGACGTAAAGGGACTGGTGCCCGTCAAAGGGCGCCGTGAGGGCGAGCAGGCAAGCCTCCACGGCATCACGTGTGTCGATGTAGGACCACAGATAGTGCGCCCCTCCCCCCGGATTGTCGCGGACGCCATCGAGGACGTCGTTATACAGCACCCCATCCAAGATGGTGGGGAAACGCAGGCTGGCCGCGCTCCCGGCGCCGCGTCGGCAGTACGCGGCGGCGATCTCCTCGCCGTTCGCCTTGGACAGACCATAAGCGTCCTGGGGCGCCAGCGGATGCTCTTCGTCGATGGGGATGTACAGCGGCTCCGACCAGCGATGCTGGAAAGGGAAGCCCAACGCGGACACACTCGATGCACTGACCACGCGGCGGACGCCCAGGGTTGCCGCTGCCTCGCACACGTTGAACTGGCCCACCACGTTATTGGCGTACACGATCTCAGGCGGGCGACCTAGCGGTCCAGGAATGGCTCCTAGGTGGACGACCGCGTCGGCCCCGGCCAGCGCACCGTAAACCTGCCCGAGGTCACGCAGGTCGGCCTCGCGCGCCATCTCGTCAAGGAGGCCGCTGATGTTCTTGTCGACACGTACAACCGCGATGTGCTCCTCGCGCAACCGCGCCACGACCTCACGCCCGAGGTGTCCCTCGGCGCCCGTCACGACCACTCGCATAAATTACTACTCCGCTCTGTGTGCGGACCCTTGCGGCCCGTTGCTGGTGAACTGTTAACCTTCCGCGGGTCGCGAACCCCACCTCGCGGGCAAGGCGGGCTCATGAATAAGGCCAAACCAACGTCATAGAGGATAGCGCTTGGGGCTCCCGGCATGATGGTCATCATTGCGCGACACGGGAACACGCCAGTGAGAGCGATGAAAGGACGAGTTACAAGAACGATCATAGGTCCGTCGTGCGGCACACCTGGCCTCCTCTAAAGAAAGAGAATCGTCTTGAAGAAAGACGCCGGGGGACAACTGCTCAGGGCGAAAGGTCGGACTCACGGTGGCACGCGCTTCGTGAGTGAACGCACGGGCCACCACGACGAATAAGCCGAACGCCGGAGTCGCCAACTTAAGACACCGCACACCCATCGTACGTATCCCTATCCCCACGGGGATAGGGGTTCTAGCGCGCCGTGAGGCCGCCATCGAGGATGAGAGCGGAGCCGGTGGCGAAGGCGGCCTCGTCGGAGACCAGGTAGAGCGCGGCGTGGGCCACCTCCTCGGGCCGGCCTAAGCGGCCCAGCGGCTGGCGCGCGTTGAGTTGGATACGCGTCTCCTCTTTGTTGTCTTTGTGAAAACGATCGAGATAGCCCTCAACGAACGGCGTCTGGATCGTGCCAGGGCAGATACAGTTGACGCGAATGCCGGCATCGATAAGGTCGATAGCCATGCTCTTGGTCATAGCGATCACGGCGCCTTTCGAAGCCCCATAGGCGAAGCGGCGCGCCACGGCGACGATGCCCGCGACGGACGCGATGTTGACGATGATGCCGCCTCCCTGGCCGGCCATGTGGCGCACGGCGGCGCGCGCGCACAGGAAAACGCCCGTGACGTTGACCGCCATCACCGCGTCAAAGTCGCTCTGCTCGGTCTCCATGAGGTTTCCGACGAAGCCAATGCCCGCATTGTTGACGAGGATATGCAGGCCGCCAAACGCACTCACCGCATCCTGCACCGCCTCCTCCACAGAGGAGGCGTCGGTCACATCCAGATGGCGATAACGGGCGAACCCCCCTGCCGCGATGATAGTCTCGGTCACGCGCAGCCCGCCGACCCCATCACGGTCGCCGACGACGACCGCGGCGCCCTGCCGCGCGAAAAGACGGGCGATCTGTTCGCCAATGCCCGAGCCGCCCCCCGTCACCAACACGACCCTGTCATCCAGTCGAAACGGTGTCTCTGGCTCCGGTTCGTTCATCCTCTCCTCCATTCTAGTATCCGTCCACGGTGTTGTTGTTCCCTCTATCTCGTCGTCGGTCCACCTAACCGGCGGCGCCCCCGCGGCCGAGGTTGCTTGGTTCGTCAAGTGGTCGCCGCGTCCGCGGACCAGCCGGCTATCCCGTCGCTCTCGAGGGTCTGGCGTAGCGCGACAGCGATAGCGACGCGTCAATGGAGTTGGACGCTGCGGAGATGGATGTGCGCGTCTGCCTGCGGCATGTCCCCCCCCGCGTCCTGCCGCCTGACCTGCTCTCACGCCTCATGGTGTTCCTGAATGAGATGCACTTATGGCATGTCCTCGTCCTCCCCTTCTCCTTCCTCGTGACAGACGCACCCCCGCTTTAGCGGCCTGCCAAGAGAGCGTGGTGACGAGTCCTAGGCGTCACGAACCGCCGCCCTTAGAATGCCTGCACGCGCGGTGATCGCGGTCCAGTCGGCACGCGCCACCATCTCCTCGGTGACTAGTTGTCCTCCGGCCGCGACGCCCACCGCGCCCGCGCGCAGGTACGCGCCCGCGTTGGTCTCGTCGATGCCGCCCGTCGGCATCAGCGGTATCTCGGGCAATGGCGCACGTAGGTCGGCGATGTAACGCGGTCCGAATGAACGCACGGGGAATACTTTGACGACATCGGCGCCCGCGTGCCAGGCAGCGATAATCTCTGTAGGCGTTAGAGCACCTGGCATGGCCAGAGCGCCGCCCGCGCGCGCGGCCGCGACGACGGCGGGATCGCATCCAGGCGATACGAGAAACTGAGCGCCCGCGTCGAGGCACTCCCGCGCCTCCGCCGCGTCAAGAACAGTGCCCGCGCCAATAAGAGCAGTCTCGCCGAAGTGCGCGCGGCACTCCGCGATCGCCGCGCGCGCGCCCGGAGAAGTCAATGTGAACTCAAGTATACGGATCCCTCCCTCGACCAGGGCTTCCGCGACGCGCCGCAGCGGCGCGTCGCTGCGCAGCCGTACGATCGCGATCACGCGCTCGTCGCGCACCCGTTGCATCAGGTCATGGCGATCGCTCACCTGTCTCTCCTTCCGCTGCTTAACTGACCTCATCGGCGCCGTCTTTATCCGCTGGCGCCGGCCTCTGGGAACTCCTCAATCGCTGGTTGTCTCTTGCGAGGCCTCCACTGTTACTCCAGTACCTGGTCAAGACCAAGGTCCTCCACAAACGGGCAGCCTTCCCAATCACCGACAACCGCCACTACGGCGGCGCCCACGCGCGCTCCTAGCATCAGGCAGTGCGCCAGATCGTCTCCGCGCAGCAAGGCGGCCAGAAACCCTGCATTGAAGCCGTCGCCGGCTCCCACACTGTCCACAACCGTCACGGAGTAGGCATCTACTGTGGCCTCCTGGACGCCCTGGCGTGCGCGCGCGCCGCGTGCCCCGCGCTTGAGTACGACCGTGCCTGGTCCCAATACTTGCACGGTATTGAGAACGTCGTCCTCGCCAAGACCAGGAAACAACACAGCGGCGTCTTCGTCGCTAAGAAGGACTAGATCGGCCCGCGCGATGAGTGCGCGTCCCGCCCTGCCCGCTTCGTCCAGGCTCGACCACAGGCGGGGACGGACGTTGGGGTCTACGCAGACCAGCACGCCTGCTTCCCGCGCGAGGTCGATGGCGCGGTCCACGGCCGCAGCGCAACTCGACGAGAGCGCGGGCGTGATGCCTGAGATCAAGAGCATCCGCGCGGAGATGATCTGCTTGGCATGGATGTCGTCCGGCCCGAGATAACTTGCCGCTGAGCCGCGGCGGTAGTAGTACACGCGGCGTGGACCGTCCGTCACGCGCTCCTTGAAAAAGACCGCCGTGGGAGCGACCGCATCGATCTGAGCAGCGACGCGGACGCCTTCGCGCTCCAGCACGACGCGCACGTAGCGGCCAAAGGGATCATCTCCGAGCCGGCTGATCCAGAGAGCGCGTAACCCCAGCCGTGCCAGGGCGATGCACGTGTTGCTCTCGGCGCCGCCGAACGAGCGCTGGTACGAAGCGGCCTCGTCCATGCTCTCACCGTTCGTGGGCCACAGCAGCACCATCGCCTCGCCCAACGTCACGACGTCGTGGGTCGGCACGCTGATGTCCATAAGATGACGATCGCTGCTCATCGCGCCGCCCGCGGATCGCGCGGACGTAGGCCGCGCGCGACAGGCTGCTTACACGAAGGCCGTCTGCTCTGCCCCTGTCGGGCATCCCTATTGCTATTATGAAGATTTAATAGGTGGCCCATCGTCTTCATCGACACGTAGGCTCCCCGTCTTTTCTTCATGACGCTCTTTCCCCTGCTCACGATGATGCATCCAGATCCACCTGATCGCCCCTACCTCTAATACCCTTTTGCGCTAGTGGGAGCAGAGCCTAAGGCGAGCGAGAGAGCGATGCGCTTGACTCTGGGCGTCAAGAGGGCATTCCCCTCGGAAGACGAACAGATTAAACAAGCCTTTGGTACGAGCGAGGCGCTTAGGAATGACGTAGCGCCACATCCAATAAACGGCTCTCTTAGCATGGAAACCCTGCGTCAACAAAGGGGAACGGTCGTCACGTGGATACGCTTGTTCCGTGCACCTTGTGGACAGCCCTCTACGTTCCGGTGGATTGTCCATTTCGCGTTCGGAGTCCATGTCCGCGCAGACGATCATCTGACGTAAAATGCGCGCACATAACGAGACGCGGCTGGCCTGCGCATTGCGCGTCCCACGTTCCTTAGCCGAAGGCGCCTCCCTTCTCTTCGTAGTGTCCACACTGCTGAGCTATACACGATGCCGCTCGACACCTCAGTACAGCGGCTGATAGCCACTGTAGCACACAGTTCCTCTAGCTGTCAACCTGTATGACAGATTTCAGTATCTCTTGACGGGAGACCGTCAAGAAAACAGACTTCGCCTTAGCTAGACTTTGGCCAAAGTAAGGAGGAGAAGGCGGGATACTTAGAGGGACCACTCCTGAGAAAGAGGCTCCCTGATGCTCCCGCCTACTCCTATTATGGGCCGTCTGGCCCCCTTTGCGCCACTCTTTGATCGTCGTACCTGGCGACGCGTCCCGCTCCTCGTCGCGGGAGCCCTCCTTGCTCCCGGACGGCGCATGATCAGTTCGCTCTTGCGCGTGACCGGACACGGCCAGGACGCGGCCTTCTCGACGTATCACCGCGTCTTGAATCGCGCGACGTGGTCGAGCCGGGAGGCCAGTCGCCTCCTGCTCGGCCTGCTCCTGATGGATCGTAGTGTGGTTTAGAGGAGCGCTAGGCGCCTCACAGATACTTGCCCATGCCGCCAGCGATGTCGACCGAGGCCCCAGTGATGTAGCTGGCCTGCCGTGAGCAGAGAAACGTGACGAGCCCCGCCACCTCATCCGCCGTGCCAAAGCGGCCCATCGGCACGTCCTGCCGCGCCATCTGCGCGAGGAATGCCGCGCGATCGAGATCAGGAGCGCGTCTCCGCCAGATGTCGTCCCATTGCGGCGTGTCCACGAAACCGATATTGACCGAGTTGACCAGGATGTCCTCGGGCGCGAGTTCCATCGCCAGCGCTTTGCTGAATCCGAGGCAGGCCGCCCGGTTCGTGCTCGTAGCGAAGAAGGCCGGATCGGGCATCTTGCCGTAGACAGCGTTGATATTGACGATACGACCACCGCCGACCGCACGCATGAGAGGCAGGACGGCGCGGGTGCAGCGGATTTGCGAGAACAACTTAAGATCCAGATCGGCCTGCCACTGCGCGTCGCTCAGAGTATCGAACCGACCCGGCGTGGCCCGACCGGCGTTATTGACGAGCAGATCGACTCTGCCAAAGCGCTCGGCCGCCACCGTCACGAAGCGCTCGATATCGGCGGGGGTGGTGACGTCGGCGACGATCCCGAGCGGCTTACGGCCGGCCAGCGCGGCGATCTCGCGGCACGTGGCCTCGACCTCGGCCTCATTCCGAGCGCACAGTGCTGTCGCGGCGCCCTCGCGCGCTAGGTCTAGCGCGATCGCGCGCCCCAGTCCCTTGCTGCCGCCGGTGACGAGCGCGACCTTTCCCTCTATACCGAGATCCATGCGGCCGTTCTCCTCTATTTGTCCGTGAACACAGGCGGTTCGTACGAGATGCGCAGCCCAGACGCTACCGCGTTGGAGCCGTTGAAAAAATCGACCACGGCCATCAGCTCCATGATGCCCTCGTCGTCCAGCCCCAATGCGCGCAGGGCGTCGGTATGGCTCTGAAGGCAGTAGTCGCAGTTATTGGTCGCGGACACGGCGACGGCGATCACCTCCTTGGTCATGCGATCGAGCTTGCCCGGTCGCATGACCGTCTTTAGGTTGTTCCAGGTGGCCTCTAGATAATCTGGATTGACGGCGATAGCCTTCCAGAAGTTGGGCACGCGGGCGAGCCCACGCGACGTCATGATCTCTTCGTAGATGTCCTTGACCTTGCCGGCAGCCTCCTCCTCGGAGACGTAGCGAGTGAGCGGCATAGTGCGTTACCCCTTCTTTTCGCTCGCGACTGTCCTCTAGACGCGCGAGGCTCCCTGTGGCTGACAAGCAGATCGTACACATGACGGGACGCCCGCCCTCCCTGCATGGAGGTCTCGCGCCTCTCCTGTCTGCTAGGGCGCTGGGTTAGCCGCATCGTTTGGCTCGATGCGGCCGGTGGCCTCGGCCTGATCCAACATCGCGCGGAAGCCGGAGCGCGGCGGTGAGAAGATATCGACGGCCACGCAGCCCTTATCAAAGGTGCGCGCCGCGTGCGGGACGTTCGGCGGAACGACGTAGACATCGCCCGGCCGGATCATATGCTTCTCTCCGTTCATCTCGAACTCGTACTCCCCCTCCAGCATGGTCCCGATCTGCTCTTCGGGGTGCTGGTGCATCGGCGCCTCGCTGTGGGGCTCGAAGTACACGTAGTTGAACAGGATGTTGCGCCCGAAGATCGGCTTGAAACGAATGCCCTCTCCGAGATTGACGAAAGGGACCTTGTCGGCGCCGGTGAAGACCGGTGGGAACGAGGGGTCTGACTCTCCCGCGTCTTTGCCCGCGGAGAAATACCCTGTCGATAGATCGCTCATAGTGTCGCGCTCCTTCCATGAAACTGTTCTACGACGCCCGCGATAGCGACCCGCTCGGCCGGGGGCGCCTCATAAACGTCTTTCTCGGCCAGAAAGCGCCGCGTGCGGGCGTCGTCGACCTTCATCTTAAAACAACTCCAGGTACTCCTGGATTTCCCAGTCGGACACGTGGGCGTTGTAGCGGTCGACCTCGCTGCCCTTCAGCTTGGTATAGGTGTCGACGAAGTCACGGCCCAGGAGGTCGCACAGAACCTCGTCTTGCTTGAGCGCGGCGAGCGCCTCGGCCAGCGAACTGGGGATGCCGGGCAGATCGGTGCGCGCATAGGCGTCCTCGTTCTGGATGAAGTGCTCCGGCTCGATCTTGTTGCGGATGCCGTCCAGCCCGGCGGCGTAAACCGCCGCCATCATGAGGTAGGGGTTGTTGTCTGCGCCGGGCAGGCGGTTCTCCAGGTGGGCGCCTGCGCCGCGGCCATGCGGGACGCGCAGCAAGGTCATGCGGTTCTCCAGGCCCCAACTGATGTTGGAGGGCGCGAAGGTGTAGGGGCGCAGGCGTTTGTAGCTGTTGATCGAGGGATTGGCCAACGCGCAGACGGCCGGCGCGTGACGTAACTCACCACCGATAAACCAACGCGCGACATCGGAGAGTCCCTGCGCACCGCTCGGGTCGTCGAAAGCGTTCCTACCCGTCGCGGCGTCGTAGAGCGAATGGTGGAAGTGCGCGCCGCTGCCGCTGAAGCCGTTGAGAGGTTTGGACATGAACGTAGCGACGTAGCCCATCTGGAACATCAACTCTTTCACAGCCATCTTGTAGTAGACGGCCATGTCAGCCGCGCGCACCCCGGGGAAGTGCCCGGCGCTGATCTCGAACTGACCCGGCCCGTACTCGGTGTTGGCCTCCTCGACGCCCAGCCCAATCGCATCAAGGTTGGTGCTCAGCGCGGTCAGAATGTCGTCGACCTGCTGCTGCTTGACCTCCGCGTAGCAGTTGCTGCCGGTCCAGGAGGGCTGTGGCCGTCCGCCCTCCAACGAGCGGAAGACATAAAACTCGTGTTCGCACGCGCCCTGGGTGGTATAGCCTTCCACGGCAAGGGCGTCCAACACACGCGTGAGGACGCGGCGGGGCGCGACCTCGACCACGTCGCCATCCAGCGTGTACACATCCGCCAGGACCTTCGCCGTGCCCGGCGCCCATGGCAAGACGATAAACGTCGACAAGTCCGGCTTGAGCACCCACGAGGGATAGCCGCTGGCGAAGCCTGCCCCGGCCGGCACGACAAAGTTCGCGGAGGTGTCGACCGAGAGCATCGCGGAGGGGTACGGGATGCCGTCCTCCATCCCATGAGCCACGAAGGTTGCCGCCGTGGCGTTACGAGCGCGCGTCACGCCGCTATTGTCGACAAAGGTGACGCGGACGGTCTTGACTCCCTTGTCCTCGATGGTCTGTCGGACGCTCCGCGCCGTGGGCGCGTCCTGCTCACTCATCATAATCGGTCGATCCTTTCCTCATCGTCTTTCAGTCGTCGCGCTGTCCTCAAGCGTAGGGGTCATGCGATGTTGTCGCCGCCCGACGCCACGTCTTGCGCGATGACGGCGGAAAGGCGACGCAGACCCTCGTCGATGCCTTCGAGCGGTACGTAGCTGTAACTCAGGCGCAGGTAACGGCGTCCGTCGGCGCTGGGGACGAAGAACGGCTGCCCCGGCACGTAGGCCACGCCGCGCGCCATGGCGCGCGGGACCATGGCCGTCGCGTCGAGACCCTCGGGCAGGGTCAGCCACGTGAAGAAGCCGCCTTGAGGCCTGGTCCACTGGAGCCCTGTCGGGAACGCACGGTCCATGGCGTCAAGCATGGCGGCGCGGCGGCGCGTGTAGATCGACCGGGCGTGGGACACTTGCTCGTCCAGCCAGCCATGGTGGTCGTACGCGAGCAGCATCGACTGGCTGAGCGTGGAGGCAAACTGGTCTGTCGTTTGTTTTGCCAGCGTCATGACCCTGATCAACTCCGGCGGCGCGACGACGCAGGCCAGGCGCGCGGCAGGGAAGAGCGTCTTGGCGAACGTATCGACGAGTACGACGCCAGCGGGATTGAGCGACCACAGGGTGGGCGGCGGGTCGCCAACGCCGAGGCGTCGGTAGGCGATGTCCTCGATCAGGAGCAGCGCCCGTTCGTCGGCCAGAGCGACTAGAGCCGCGCGGCGCGCGCCAGTCAAGGTGACGCCACTGGGATTTTGGTAGTCGGGGATAGTGTAGAGAAATTTGGGGCGCCGGCTGTCGTGAGCCAACGCGTCCAACGTGTCGCGCAACAGATCGACCCGCAGGCCGTCGTCGTCCATAGGGACACCGACCACCTCGCCCTGGTAGCTCGTGGTCCCCATATGCGCGCCAAGGTAGCTGGGCGCCTCCATGAGCACGACGTCGCCGGGATCGACGAGAACCTTATTGAGCAAGTCGAGCGCTTCGATCCCGCCGCTCGTCACCATCACCGCCTCGACGGTCGTCGCGACGCCCTCGCGCCGTTCTAAATAGGAGCGGAACCAGTCGCGCGTGCGCGGCAGGCCGGGCGTTGGCCCGTACTGCAGCGCTCTGCCCGGCTCGTCGACGATGGCTTGACGCGCGACCTCGGCCAGACGGTCGGTCCTGAACGTGGCCGGATCGGGCAGGCCGCCCGCGAAAGAGATGACGTCCTCCCGTTCGGATAGGCCCAATAGCGTGGCTAGCGCATCGTTTTCCATACCGGCGACGCGGTCGGCCAGGAGGGCGCGCACGTCTCGCGTCCCCATCCGCTCTGTTCGAGTTGTCATGCAATCATCTTCATCAGCGCCGTCCCTGCTCCCTCATAGGTCATCATTCATAGAAAGACGGCGGCTGGCGCAGCGTGGACCACTGCGCGGGGTCGTGGCCAAAGATGACCGTTGTGTGTGGATGAGCGGCTTCCCGGCGCAGTCGCTCGACCGAGGCTTGTCCGGCTGCTGGATCGACCATGGCGCTCAGGGCGTCCTCGTTCCAATTGATGGCCGTATAGACGGCGTCGATCGTGAAGAGCAGGCGCTGCTCGTCCGACAAGGTGAGCAGCACCGACTGGTGACCCCTCGTGTGTCCGGGCGTGGACAGCAGATCGAGGCCGTCACAGACGTGGTAGTCGCCGCGAATCGTCTTATAGCGCACTCCCGGCGCGTCCCAGTCGCGGGCCGTGATCTCGCCGGCTCGGGCGGCCGCTAGCTCCGCCTCTTGCACCAGGATGGGGACATGCTGGATGTGACTGTTTCCGCCGGCATGGTCAAAGTGCAGATGCGTGTTGATCGCGCAGGTCAGGTCGTCGACGCCGATGCCGAGGCGGCCCAACTGGCGATCGAGCCTATCATCGGCCGTCATATGCGGGAAGATCTCCTCACCGTCGAGGTCGCCCGCCCGGTCGATCCAGGAGTCAGGCATGCCCGTGTCGATCAGATAAACGCCGTCATCGGTCTGCACGAGGAGCATGGGGACCGGCACGTCGACGCGCCCCGTGCGCCCTGTATCAGGCACGAGCAGATTCAGGCCGATCTCGACCCAACCAGATTGTAAGAGAAACAAGCGCATCTAGGCCAGCTCCGCCTCTCCCTCGCCGCTGCCGCCTTCCTCGCCCATGACTTGGCCAAGCGTGCGGACCAATTCAGGGCTGCGTGAGTGCAGGTAGAAAACGAGACCGACGCCAAGCAAGATCCAGAGTCCAGTGATAGGGGCCATTGAATTGAAGGGGACGGCCGGGCTGCCCGAAATCGCGCCCCAGATACCTAGGGTGAAGGCGATCATTCCGATCACCGGCACCACGACGTGCTTGATCACGCTGTACTCGCCGCCCATCACGCGGCGGAAATACACGATGCCGCTGATGCACAGCACCACGTACACCGCGGCGACGGCGATGCTGCCCATCCCACCGCAAAATCCGTACACGAGGCCCGAGCCGCTGCCGGCCCAACCCGCGACGGTCGGGAAGCCCAGGACCATGGCGACGATCGTGGCGAACGCGATGTTGACGACGATGGCGTTCACGGGGGTCTTATGCACGGGGTGCGTGCGGCCGAGGGCGCGCGGCAGCGCGCCGTCACGACCCATGGAGAACATCACGCGGACCGTCGCCGTATGGCAGGCCAGGCAGACGATATACGCGCTGACGATGGCGGCGAGGTCGACCAGGACCGTGAGGGAGGAGGCGTACCTGTTGGCCAAGGTATGCAGAGGCGTGAAATCAGCGCCCCACTTGGCCCCGTTGTTGACGCCGTAGCCGATCGACATCGCGTAGGTGATGACCAGGTAGAATACGACCGCGAAGATGACCGCGCCGATAATCGAGAGGGGGATGGAGCGGCGCGGATTCGCCGTCTCCTCGCCCAGCACGGCCGAGGTCTCGAAGCCGATGAAAGAGGTGATCGCATAGACGATGCCGAGCGAAATGCCGTTGAAGGCGCCGCTCCCGCTCGTGGTGTGCCCCCAGCCGAAGGCGCTCACGTCGTTACCAGACGCCCCACCCTTGACGATGATGATCACCGCCACCAGGCCCACCACGAGCACCGAGGCGGCGCCGAGGATGAGCTGCGTCCGCGTGGATAAGCGCACGCCGTAGTAGGACAGCAGGAAGATGCCGACCATGCCGGCGATAAAGAATATGAACCAGTTGATGTTCCAGCCGAAGGAAGAGGCCAGCAGGGTGCTCAAGTTCCCGCTGGCGCCGGCCATCGTCATCGGGACGAAGAGGGCGAAGCCGAAGGTATAGAGCCAGCCGACGAGGAACCCGATCGTCGGGCCGAGGGCCTTGGTGGTGTAGGTGTAGGCATAGCCGGCCGAGGCCATGCGGCGCGTAAACTGGATCACCACGTAGGCCAGCGCTAGACTCGACAGTCCGGCGATGAGGAAGCCGAGCGGGGTTGAGCCGCCCGATACACTGGCGGCGAACGAGGTGTTGTAGGCCGCCGCCATCGCGGGGGCGATGACCGCGATTGATAAGGCGAGCGCGTCCCAAGTGGTTAACGCGCCTTTCTTAAGTTGTTGGTCTTCGGGGACCGCTTTCCCCACCGTTATGTCCGCCATCAGCCTCTCCTTTCTAGCTTTTGCACCACGTGGTCTGGGCGCCGCTCAGGCTCGTTCCAAGAGCGTGGAGCGAACATGGGTTGCACCGAGACTAACATGGCGATTCCAGGGTTGTCAAACCGGACAGTCCGATGGCCAGCGTATCGCGCACCGTCGCTAGCTGGCCCCTACGGCTCCTGATGATGGCGCGTTACCCTATCAAAAACAGAGTGGTGTTCGAAAACAAAACCGCGCGAGTGAAGAGTCGAGAGTGATCAACGCTGTCCGGTTCTGAAGATCAGACGCCCTCGAGTGGAAAAGGTTTAGCCCAACACAGGTTCCGTGAGATCGGGCTTTATTGCGCGAATGCGCTAGCAGTACAGCTCAGATCTGAGCCACGCGACGCTATTAGCGGGCGCCGCGCCGAGGCCGAGCTCGGTTCCAACAGCTCGTGCCGGCAAGCCAGTTCTACGTCTTGATAGAGACGCGGCGCCCGCCCGCCGCGGATTCGACCGCGGCGAAGACCATGGCGAGACTTTTGATGTTGTCGTGGCACTCGCCCATCGGCGTGGCGCCCGTGCGCAGCGCCCGGAGAAAGTCTTGCAGCGAGCCGGCAATCCCTTCCGACATGGTCTCGTCGATCGTCCCAACGCGCGTTGTGGTCTCCGACTGGAAGCCGCCTCCCTCGACGACAATGTCGGCCACGGGCGCATTTGTCCCGTCCCACGTCGCGCTGCCATACGGGCCAACCGCGCGCCACTCGCCCTCCCACGAGGTCTGTCGCCCTTCACTGCACCAACTCCCCCGATACGTATAGCGCAGCCCGCCCGTCATCTCGAAGATCGCCGTGGCGGCCGCCGCACCGCGATACCAACTCCACGATGGATTGAATTCCTCGCAGTAGACGGCGACCGGATCGGCGCCGGAGAGGTAGCGCGCGGCGTCGAAGGTATGGATGGCCATATCCAGCAGCAACGGGCTGGGCATCTCGTCGCGAAAACCACCGAAATGAGCGCCGATAAAGAAGTCGGTGGTGAGCAGGCCGAGCGAGCCTGTCTCTCGCTCGATCAGGCGGCGTAGCGCGGCCAGGCGTGCGTTGTAGCGCCGGCTTTGCGAGACCATGTAGAGCTTGCCGGCCTTTTCAGCGGCCGCGACCATGGCCCTCGCGCGCTCCATGGTGTCCGCCATGGGTTTTTCGCCCAGGACAGGGACGCCAGCGGCGAGCGCGGCCAATGTGACGTCGTGGTGGGCTTCGGGGACCGTGACGTCGATCACGAGGTCTGGGCGCGTCTCCCGCAAGGCCCGTTCCAGGTCTGTGCCCGTGTAGACGTGCTCAAGCGACAACTCCGTGGCGGCCGAGGCAGCCGCGTCGGGGCGGATATCGACCCAACCCACGATCTCAACCTCGTCGCTGTCGCGCACGTTCCGGCCCCAGGTGCGTCCCATGCCGCCCGCGCCAACGATCAATGCTCTCATCACGTCGCTGCCTCCCCACGCTGGAACCAGCCTGTTGGCGACGACCTCGTGAGGATGACCTCATGCCTGCCTCGCGGAGAAGTCGTCCGCTCCCGTGTCCCTCTCGTCCCCCGGATGCTTTTACCCCAAGTGGCGACCTGCATCAGTAAGTAGTCCATGTCCTCTCACCTCTCTTGTCGTTATAACCGCGACAGCTGGGAATGTCGCGCATCGTCCCGCGCGCGGCGTCTATTTCAGATCCGCGATGACGACGCCGCGGTCGATGTAGCGCTGCCCGAACGCATAGAGAATGACCGGGACGATCAGGGCGACGACCGTCGCCGCCATGAGCTTTGGGTAGTCCGGGCCAAACGGCGTCGTGAAATTGAGTAGGCCTAGAGGGAGCGTGCGGTTGGCGTCGTCGGTGAGATACACCAACGGCCCCCACGTATCTTTCCAACTGTTAAGGAACTCGAAGATCGCCACGACGATCAAGATCGGCGTGGCTTGCGGCAGGATGATGCGCCAGAAGATGCGCCAGTTCCCGCAGCCGTCGAGGCGCGCCGCCTCGTCGATCTCGCCCGGCAGACCCAGGAAGAACTGGCGCATCAAGAAGATGTCGAACGCCGAGCCAAACAGCTTGGGTGCGATGATCGGAAGGAAGGTGCCATACCATCCTAGATCCTTGAAGACGATGAACAAGGAGATGGTGAGCGCTTGAGCGGGCAGCAACATGGTTGCGAGCACGAGGCCAAACAACACGTTGCGTCCGCGAAACCTGAGGCGCGCGAAGCCATAGGCGACGATAGCGGAACTCAGGGTCGCCGCGACGACACTGTACAGGGCCAGCCAGACACTGTTGAAGGCATAGCGGCCAAAATTGTACACGGTGAAGATCGCGGAGTAGTTGTCCCAGTGCGTGGGATTCGCCAGCCAGACCTGTGGAATGGCCAGGTATTGATTCTGGTCCTTGAGCGAGGCAAGGAGAAGCCACAGAAAAGGGAAGAGCAGCATCACGCTAAACAGGATCAGGACGAGATAGGTCAGCGGCAGGCCAGAGCGGCGGAGCGCGCCGCCCTGGAGGAGGGGCGACCGCGTCGCTGCAGGCCGGGATTGGGGCGCGGCTTGGATCTGCTGTGCCATGTCTTATCTCCGCGTTACTCAGCTTCAGTGAGCTGTTGGCCATAATAGGTATAACGCCGACCTATCCACAGAACGAGGACAGTCAGAACGAGGGCGACAAGAAAGATGATGACCGCCAGCGCCGAGCCATAACCGAAGTCTCCGTCGATAAACGCCGTGCGATAGAGGTAGGTCAGAAAAAACGCCAGGTTGCTGTGATAACCCAGGACGTCTACGCCGGTCATACCGCCGGACGAGGCGAAGATGAGAGGCGTCTCGAACACTTGCAGGTGGCCGATCAGCGTCATGATCGTATTGAAGATGATGACGGGTGCGAGCAGCGGCAGCGTGATAGTACGGAAGCAGCGCCACGGCCCCGCGCCATCCACCTGTGCTGCTTCGTACAGGGAGGGCGCGATACTCTTGATCCCCGCCAGGAAGATGATCATGGCGCCTCCGATGAACCAGAGATTAACCAACACGAGCGGCAGCAGCACGAATAGCGGTTGGTCGTAGTTGGTGATCCAGTTGACCGGGCCAAGGCCGAAAAGGCTAAGAAACATGTTGGCCAGCCCATTTTCGTCTCCCCGGAACACTTGCTTGAACAAGGCCCCCGTGGCCGTCCCGATGAGCAAGCTGGGGACATAGAGAATAATGCGGAAAACGTGATTTCCGCGAAAGTTGCGCGCGAGCAGCGTGGCGAAGAACAACGCGACGCCAATCGACACGATCGTCGCGCCCACGACGTAGATCAACATATTTTGGGCGACCTGGATGAAGATAGGATCGTTGGTCAGGAGTTGTTGGTAGTTTTTTGCTCCCACCCACCGCGGCGGCAGGTACAGGTTATACCTCGTGAAACTGTGATAGATAAGTTCGATCAAGGGCTTGAGCCCAAAGACGAGGAACCCAAAGAGCCAGGGAGCGATATAGAGATAGCCCTGGACATTGTCATTGCGCAGCAGACGACCGATGGGGTTGGACGAACGCGCGGCCCCTTGGCCCCTAGCTAAGTGCGCGCGCGGCCCCGTGACGGTGTTGGACATGGCGCCTCCTTTCCCCACGCTCGGTCGTCAGTCGTCAGAAAGGGCAATCTGACGACCGACGACCCGTGAACGGCGACTTCTCTTTACTGCTGACTCAACAAGGCGTTGCCTTGCTGCTCCATCTGGGCGGCCGCCCGGGTAGGGGTGAGGCGTCCTCGCGCCAAGTCGTTGGCGAGGTTGGTGAGCGCCGTCGCGAGCTGTGGGTTAGCGCTGAGCACGCCGGGATAGTAGGCGCGCTCCTGACTGCGCAAGGTCTGGGTGAAGTCCTGGGGCTTGATGACCGACGACACCCGCGCGAACGCGGTCTTGTTGGCCGGGATGTCGCTGAACTTGGCGAAATTGAGCTGGTTCTGTGTCTGCGCGGCCCACTTGATGAACGTCCACGCCGCTTCGGTGTTCGGGGAGCCCTTGTAGATGCCATAGCCGTTGGCTCCAGAATCCATTGCGGGCTTAACGATGGTGGGGCTTGGCATGACGCCGTAGGGCAGATTGCCCGCGACGATGGCCCCGAAGTCCCAGGGGCCGACAGCGGCAATGGCTACCTTGTTGGTCTGCAGCGCCCCAATGTAGCCGCCACCGAAGTCCGCGATGTGCTCGATAGACGGGGTCACGCCCATCGTGAACATGCTCTGATAGGCGGCGAGACCACGAATGCCCGCGGCCGTGTTCAGGGTCATCTTCGTGGGATTGATGGCCCGGTCGTAGACCTGTCCACCCGCCATCTCAATCAGTTCGTTCCAATCGAGGATAGCGGCGGGAGCGAGACCGTACTGAGTGGTCTTGCCTCCCTTGGTGACGGTCAATTGCTTGGCAATCTTCATCAGCTGCGCGAAAGACAGAGACGCGGTAGGGCTAGGGAGGGCGACGCCGGCCTTCTTGAAGAGGCTTTTGTTGTAGCCGACGACCCAGAGCGCGATGCCGACGGGCAATCCATACTGTTTGCTGTTCCAATGGAAGAGCTGCAACGGGGTTGTCTGTAGGCTCTGAGCCACCATCTTATAGTCCGCGAACCCGCTCAGATCGTGAAACAAATCGTTCTGCATGTACTGCGGCACCATGCCTGAACTCATGCCGACGATGTCGTAGGCGTTCCCCGCGGCCAGGGTCGTGTGCAGCTTATCCCAGTAGTTGGCCCAGGGCAGGATTTCGGGCTTGATCTTGATGGTGGGGTGCTGCTGTTCGAACCCCTGCAACCACGCCTTGTAGGCGTTGTCTTTGACGGGGGTGTTGCTCCACCACCCGAACGTCAACGTCGTTGGAGCGGCGGAGGAGCGTCCTGTCCGCGTCGCGGCCTCGGCGAGTGCGGGGACGGAGCCCGCCGCGGCGAGGGCGACGCCGGCGACAGCGGTTTTAGCAAGGAACGCGCGGCGGTCGGTCTTATGCTGGTCCATCATTGGCCTCCATGACCTAGGGGTAGCATGGACGACGATGCCCATCTACCAAATCCTGCTCTTGGCACGCGCTCGGGACCGTGATGCCCGCGCGGCTATGCGTGCCTCAAATAGCGTCGCATGAAATAGTAGTGACGATATAATGCTGTCTAGTCCGAACCGATCGAGATCTATCATCACCGTTGCAACGTGCGCATGATGTCTTCAATGGGGCGTAGCGGCTGGCAACGATACGCGTGGGTGCGCGTTTACCGTATTTACATAACGCCTTGGTAGGCCTCACCCCCTTTCACGCTAACGTGCTCGGTCTGGGTCGGCGGACAACCGCATGACCGTCGGATGACCGGAGCCGTTTCCACCAGCACACGCTGGTGCGGCGTATCCGGCCGCTCTATGCGGTCTAGCAGCAGGCGTGCGGCGAGGCGGCCCAGGGTTTGTTTAGGAAGATGGACGGTGGTTAGGGGAACGGCAAGATGCCGTGACGGCTCAATGTCGTCAAAGCCGGTGACCGCCACATGCCCCGGCACGGAGAGGCCAGCGGCATGCACGGCGTCGATGGCGCCCATGGCCATAGCGTCGTTAATCGCGAGGATGGCGGTTGGTCGTTGGTTTAGTGCTTCTCGCGTCAAGGCATAGCCGGTGTCATGCGTCGTGGCCTCGGCGTGCAGCACCGCCAGCGGCTTAACCCGCGCGGCGCGCAGAGCAGCGGCGAAACCGGCGCACCGCTCACTGTTGGTGACCCAGTCTTTGGGGCCCGCGATGACGACGATGCGTTGATGGCCGTGGCGAAGCACGTGCTCCGCCAGCTTCCGCGCACCACCGCGGTCGTCGCCTAAGACCGCGTCGACGGACGCGGCGGGCGCGGCATTATCCACCAACACGGTAGGCAGCCCCAGGGCCTGCATGCCCATAATGAACCGCGATGGTATGAGTGGGCCAGCTACAATCACGCCATCGGCGCGGCTCCCCCGCGCCACGCTCCATTGCTCGGGATGCGCGATATGGTCGTCGGTCAGCGTCGTGACGAGAAGATGATAGTCGTGCTCCTGCAGCTCCTGCTCGGCTCCGAACATGATGCGACTATAGAAAGGGCCGAAGAAGTGGTCGGTGGTCAGAGGAGGCTGATAGATAGCGAATGCCACGTTCTCTGTCCGCGTCGTCGCCAAGGATCGCGCCGCGCCGTTGGCGACAAAGTTGAGGCGACCGGCCTCGGCCACGATTTGCGCGCGGATAGCCTCGCTCACACCGGCCTTGCCATTAAGGGCGCGCGACACGGTCGCGGGCGAGACGCCAATGGCCTGAGCAATATCGGCGATCGTAACCATCTACGAAAACTCCAGAGTAAGCGCTTGCGCCTATTATGCATATAAAAACGCGACCTGTCAATAGGGGGCGGGACGGAATCTTCTCCTTCCCCTCCCTCTTATTGGTGAGAAGAGCCTACTGCCAGCCGACATTTGACCGAGACTAGCCCTTCCTGTTTCCGCTAACGCGACTACCGTCATCTTCTCCCCCAAAATTCGTGAAAAGTTGTCCTGGAAGCGCGGGCGCTTGTGTCGCTGCTCGCCCGTCCCTCACTGGACACGGGGACGGGCGGGAGGCCCGCGCTCCCAGAGTGCGCGTCTTCCCTCCCCTCGTCCTGACTTTTCACGAGCCCTGATTCTCTCCCACAATCTATTGACAATACAGGACGGTCAAACGCATAATGTGTAGAAAGCGTTTGCGCGTAATTTGCGTAATGATGCAAGATGATAATGCATCCAAGCTTACACCGATTACTAGATAGGAAGAGGCCTGTGAGCTTCCGCACGTGGAGCGGGAGAATTGTACTTGCCGTCGTGAGCGCCGCAGCCCTCGCGGTCCCGAGGGCTGCGCTCTCCGTTGGACGTGCGAGCACGACAGACGGTGCGGCGACCCTGGGGGCGGAGCAATTTGTGATGCGTGTAGGCGCGACGCTGCTGCTCAATAGGCGACCTTTTCGCTTCGCCGGGCCCAATATCTACTGGCTGGGCCAAGGTGGCGACGGCTATCCATCCCACTTCCGCGTTGATGATGCGCTGGCCACGGCCCGCGCCATGGGGGCCACGGTCGTGCGCGCCCATACCCTAGGCATCTCGACCGGGTGCGCCATCTGTGTCGAACCTACGCTCGGCCACTACAACGATGTGGCGCTGACGCACATTGACTACGCCGTCAAGGCCGCCCACGCCTATGGCATCCGGTTGATCGTGCCCCTGACCGACAACTGGCGTTACTACCATGGCGGCAAGCACACCTTTACCGACTGGCGAGGCATCGCGGATGAAAACGAGTTCTACACCAACCAGACGGTTATCAATGACTTCGAGCAGTATATCGGCCATCTTCTGGCTCACGTTAATCGCTATACGGGTGTTGCCTACCGCGACGATCCCACCATCTTGGCCTGGGAGACAGGCAACGAGCTGCGTGCGCCACGTGCCTGGGTCAAGACGATCTCGACGTACATCAAAAACCTCGACCACCATCACCTTGTGCTCGACGGAAACTATGGCGTCGCGACGTATGCCCCACCCCTGCCGGCAGTGGACATCCTCTCCAACCACTATTACCCGCTCGACATCGCCGAGATGAAGAAGGACGCCGCTACGGCGCGGGCAGCCGGCAAGGCCTTTATCGTGGGAGAGTTCGATTGGCAGGGCAAGAATGGTGGAGACCCACTGAAAGATTTCCTGGACGCCGTGCATGCGATACCCGCGGTGTCCGGCGACCTTTATTGGGCCCTGTTCGAGCACGATGACGCGTTTGGATATGTGGACCACAGCGCTACGTACACTCTGCACTATCCCGGCGAAACGCCTGCCGCGCGCGCCCGCGCACGTGATCTGCGCTGGCACGCCTACGCTATGCGTGACCTGCCGCCGCTGCCGGACGGTCTGCCCACCGCCCCGTTGATCACGAGCATCTCTGACGGAAGGGTTGCCTGGCGGGGTGCGTTCCTGGCGGACCGCTACACCGTCGAGCGCGCGACACACGGGCCCAGCGGTCCATGGACCGTTGTGTGCAGCCGCTGTGCCACCGACAACGCGACGCCGTGGACGGACGTATCGCAGCCCGCCGGCGTCGTCTGGTATCGCGTGCGGGCCTACAATCTCTCCGGCCTGCCGGGTCCCTACTCTCCTGTCTACCGGGCGGTGGTCGGAGTGGAGCGCGAGGTAGTGGACGACCTGGGTGATTGGAGCAGGACGTATAGCCACACGTCCAACCTGCGCTTTAATACCGGGGTAGGCGAGTTCAGCGGAGGAGATGCGTCCGTCGTGGAGAGAACCCAGCCAACGCGCGCGGAGATTCTGTGGAAGCAGGCGGGACTGGTCGGCTTCCAGGCCACCGTCTACTTCTGGCCGGCCGAAGCGATCTCGCCCCTCAATCTCTTCACATCATCCAATGGCAGGACGTGGACCCGCGCGACTCCGACGATCGCCGGAGGAACCGGCGTCTGGAAACGGTATACCTACACCTTGAGCCGTTTGACCAGGAGCAGCTACGTCAAGGTGCGTTGGAGCAACACGTCGGGGTCGGCGTGGTCGCCGCGGTTAAGCAAAGTGATGTATACCTACACGAACATAAGAAGAAGGGGACCAGTGTGAACCCGTTATACCTTGGTCCGGTGAGCAATCCCCATTATCTCGTCGGCGTCAACTATTGGTCGAGATGCGGCGGTCCACGCATGTGGCAAAGATGGGATGCGCGCATCGTCGCGCAGGAGTTGCGCGAGTTGCGCGCGCTCGGGCTGAACGTCACGCGCTCGTTTCTCAACTGGCCCGACATGATGCCGGAGCCCGCGCGCCTCGACGACACCATGATGGAGCGCTTCGTCGCATTTTTACAGCTATGCAAAGAAGCGGACCTGCAAACCATCCCCACCTTCCTGGTCGGACACATGTCTGGTGAGAATCTGGAGACGCCGTGGCGCGCGGGGCGTGACCTCTATGCCGACCCCTGGATGCTCGACCGGCAGGAGTGGTACCTCCAGGAGGTCGTCAAACGCGTCCGCGCCTCCCCCGCCATCGCTGGCTGGCTGCTCAGCAACGAGATCCCGCTTTATGGCGGCCATGGCCCGGAGGACGCGGTGACGGAGTGGGCGCGACGGTTAACCAGCGCTATACGCGCCCTCGACCCTCGGCGGCCGATCGGCATCGGCGACGGCGTGTGGGGCAAAGAGGTGACGGGGCACTATAACGGCTTCTCGCAGGAGCGACTCGCCCCGTACGTCGATCTCTGGGGCCCACATACGTACCCTATGCAGGACGACGCGCTGCGCCACTCGTACACGCCGAGCTATTTGATCGAGATGGCGCGCGACGAGCGCTGGGCCAAACCTGTCTTGCTCGAAGAGTTTGGATGTTCTAGTGCTCATGTTTCGGATGACAACGCCGCGGCCTACTATCGCACTACCTTGGCCAGCACTTTTCTCGCTGGCGCGGCAGGCGCGATTGCCTGGAACAATACCGACTACCCTTACTCCGGCGATGCGCCGTACACACATCATCCATTCGAACTTCTTTTCGGCATCATCCGCGTGGATGGCCGTCACAAACCCGTCGCGCGTGAGCTAGGCGATTTCGCGCGGCGCATGGCCACGCTGGACATGGCGACCTTACGCCGCCCAGATCCGGTCGTGGCGCTTGGGGCGCCTTCGTACCTCGCGGCCAGCTACCCCTTCTCGTACGGCGACGACGCGGTCCCGGCCAATCTACTGCAATCCTACATCGCCTTGAAGGGGGCCAAACTGCCCCTGCGCGTCTGCCGCGAACCGGAGGTTCCGCGTGAGCCCATGCTGGTTCTGCCCAGCGTGCAAAAGCTGACGGGACCCTACTGGGATGCCTTGTACGGGTACGTCGAAGGTGGAGGGGTCGTCTACCTCTCTTATTTCGCGGGCACACTCCCCATTCATCGCGGCATGTGGATTCAGGACTTCGAACGCTTTGTCGGCGCGCGCCACGACCTACGCTACGGCCTCGTCGAACGCCCCGCGCAGCCGGTGCGCTGGCGCTTCCTGAGCGCGCTTGGCGCGCTCGATCGTGGGACGGAGCTCACGTTCACGCCGGCAGGAACCGAGAGCGGGCAGTCCTACTGTCCCCTGACCCCCACCAGCGCCACGGTCCTGGCCGTGGATGGGCGCGGCGCGCCCGCCCTGCTCAAGCATGCTATCGGCGCGGGCGCGGTCTACTTCAGCGTCTATCCTATTGAATACTATGCGGCGGCACGGCCCGACGGCAGTGACGGCGACAACACGTATCGCGTCTATCGCGCCATCGCCACGGCGCACGGCCTCACTCCCTTCTGCGTTAGTGAGCATCCGGCCGTTGAGGTTGGGTGGGTCGGCGACGAGACGCGAGAGGTCGCTCGTGTCGTGGTTATCAACCATGGGTGGGAACAGGCGCGCGAGTGTCTCTCCTTCGCCGCCGCCCTGTCCTTATCGACATCACCCGACGCGGATGTCGAAGCGCGCAGGCATATCGGACTGCCGGCGCATACCTTTGACTTGACTCTGGGTCCTAAAGAGGTGTGTTGGTTCGACGTCACGTAGCGTCAATGCACGCGCGAGCACAAAGTGAACGGACTCATGGAATGGACACGTGGTGAGGTCAAGTAGCTTTCGGCAGCGACTGTCAGGCACAAAGCGTGAGATCCTTCGTAGGCCAGATACGCCGTCGAACCTTTCGCCAGCGACTTCAAGTTCGTGGCCGACACCATCCAGAACGGCTATTTCCTTTTGAATGGAGCGCCAGATGCACTCGTTCGCCCTGGCCCCGCCCGCCTTCGTATGGTAGACCATGGCGAGACGGCGGGCGCTGTAATGTGCTACGTTAGTCCTAGTGACAGAATGATGAGCGGGAGTACAGATTGTGCTCCAATAGACGGGAAAGTGCGATCACGGTAAGGAGTACGAGTATGACTACAGTGTCCGACACCGACGTGCAGGCGCCGACAGCGGCGCCCGCTGGGCCGCCGCCGACGACGAGCATCGAGAGCGGCTACGCCTACTTCGAGGGCGCGATCGTGCCGATGGCCGAGGCCAAGGTCAGCGTGGCGACGCACGGCCTCAACTACGGCACTGGCTGCTTCGAGGGCATTCGCGGCTACTGGAATGAAAAGGAGGAACAGCTCTACCTACTCAAGCTGCAAGAGCACTACAGCCGCTTTCTCAAGTCGTGCCACGTGCTCAAGATCGCGCACGGGCTGTCCGTGGATGACCTGTGCCGCATCACCCGCGATGTCGTTCAGCAGTGCGGCTACCGCCAGGATGTCTACGTCCGCCCGCTCGCCTATAAGGCGTCGCCGGTGATCAAGGTGGCGCTGCGCGGGTTGCGCGACGAGGTCACCGTCTTTGCCGTACCGATGGGCAATTACGTGAAGACCGCGGGGTTGCGCTTGATGACCTCGGCCTGGCAGCGCATTAACGATAATGCCATCCCGGCCCGCTCCAAAGTCAGCGGCGGCTATATCAACGCGGCGCTGGCCGTGGACGACGCGCAGCAAATGGGCTTTGACGACGCCGTGATGTTGACGCGCGACGGCCATGTATCGGAGGCGACCTCCGCCAATCTGTTTATCGTCAGCAATGGCCGTCTGTTCTCACCCCCGGTGACAGACGATATCCTCGTCGGCATCACGCGCGACGCCGTACAGGAGCTTGCCCGCGATCTTGAGCTCACGCTCGAGTTCCGCGGCATCGACCGCACCGAACTCTTCAGCGCTGACGAGGTCTTCCTCTGCGGCACGGGCGTACAGATCGCGGCTGTCACGGAAATCGACAATCGCGTCATCGGCTCTGGAGACACGGGGCCTGTGACCGCCGCGTTGCAGCAGGCCTATTTCGCCGCCGTGCGTGGTGAGGACCCCCGTCACGCGGACTGGGTCACACCCGTCTTCGGACGGTAGACTCTCGTGTGCGAGGTGCTTGCCCTGACCGGTCCGCGTCCCTTCCCAGTTCGCGATCTCCTGCCTGTCGCGACGGACATGGAGCGGTGGGGCATCGCTGGAATGGGCGGGGGACTCGCCTGGATCGATGCAAGCGACGGCCAGCTGCGCCACTATAAGCGGGAGACGGCGCGGCGCGACGACGCGTGGGCGGAGCAGGCCGTCGGCGACGCCACGACGACGACCCTCGTCCATCTACGTCGGCCGTCTTTGCTCAGTACGATACAGATCCACGACACGCAGCCCTTCGTGAGCGCGGACGAGAGCTTTGCCTTCGCGCACAACGGCGAGTTGCGCCGTCATGGAGAGTATCGCGTGCGCTACGAGGCGCGCGACCTGCTGCGCGACCGCGCTGTCCGCGCGGTCGGGTTCCACTTCCTGGCCGACGCGCTGCGCGACATGGAGCCAGCTCAGGCGTTCTCCCACCTGCAGGAGGCTATGGGCGGCCCAAACAACCTTCTCTACCTGGGCGCAGACGGCCTTCTGCTGGCGTACAGCGCCTGCGAGGAGAATCCAGTTTACCGTTTTCGCCTGGGCGATCGGATCGGCGTGGCCCCCGCCCTCTACAGCCGCGACCGCGCCGTCTTTGATTTAGCGCGGCCCGGTGCGGAGTACCTGGACGACCTACCCATCGGCGAGTCCACGGTGCTGAACGACAGGTTGCCCGTCCGTGCATGAGCGAGATGTCCTAGCCTATCTACAACCCCAGCAGGATCACTTTCTGGCCGACTTGACCACGCTGTCCCTGATGGACTGCGGGACAGATGACAAAGCGAGCGTCGACGCGGTGGGACGCGTCATGCGCGCTAGGCTGGAAAGCCTTGGCATGGACGTGGAGTCGCACGACGGAGGTGAGCGGGGCGACACGCTGGTAGGCCGTTGGCGTGGCAAGGGGCGTGCGCGCTTGTTGCTGATCGGGCACCTCGACACCGTTTATCCACTGGGATGGCCGGAGGCGCACCCCTTCCACGTTGAGGGAGATATTGCACGTGGACCCGGGACCTGTGATATGAAAGCGGGAGTGCTGGTTGGCCTGTACGCGCTCGACGCCCTGCGCGCCGCCGGCTTCGACGATGTCGCGGAGATCGCCTTCATCCTCAATGGTGATGAGGAGGTGAGTTCGCCGTCCTCGCGGGCGATTATCGAGCGCGAGGCGCTGGGACGCGACGCCGTGCTCGTGTTGGAAGCCGCGCGTGAGAACGGCGACATCGTGTCGGCGCGCAAAGGCTTCGCGCAGTTCGACCTTCACATCCGTGGCCGGGCGGCGCACGCGGGCGTCGAACCGGAAAAGGGTCGCCACGCCCTACTTGAGCTTGCTCACCAGATCGTCGCGCTGCAAGCTCTGAACGGCTCCATCCCCGGCGCTACCGTCAACATCGGGGTCGCGGCGGGCGGTATGCGACGCAACATCGTGCCGGACGCGGCAAACGCGGAGCTCGATGTCCGCGCGACTGACGCGGCCGGCATGGATGCGATCATCACCGCCATACGCGCTCAGGTCGCCCGCACGACGGTTCCAGACACGACCGCGACCCTTGAGGGGGGCGTCGTGCGGGCGCCTATGGAGAAGACGGCGGCGAGTGCGCGTCTGGTGGAATGGTGCCAGGAGGCGGCAGGAGCCCTCGGTTTCACCATTCAAGACGCGGCGACAGGCGGAGGCTCCGACGCCAACAACACGGCGGCCCTTGGCGTCCCGACCATCGACGGCCTCGGCCCGATTGGCGGCCTCGACCACAGTCCGCGTGAGTACATCACGATTTCTTCCATCGTTCCGCGCACGGCCATGCTGGCCGGGCTCATCGCGCGCATCTGTCGCGGCTAGAGCAAAGCGTCCCACGGCTCGTGAATTGTCGGCAAGAGGAGCGAAGGCAGAAGCCTCTGGGAGCGCGGGCCTCTGGCCCGTCCTTGCGTCGTTGTCGTTGAGGCGTGCTGAGTTGATGAAAGGGATGCGTCAGGACTCGGAACACAATCAGGTCGGTGCAGGCATGGGCGCGCCGTGTTGCCTCGTCGATCTTTCCTACGCGGCCTGCAACACTATGCACACCGCCCCTCACCGCTCGGTCGTTCAGGGCCTGTGAGGGCCTGTGAGGCGGTGTGCGGGAAGGTTATCCACGCCAAAACGGGCCTTGTCGGAGCGAAGTGCCGCTGCCGCGAGAAAAACCGGCGCACCGCAGCGCCTCGTGCCCTATCCTAGTGATGTGTGCGCGGCCCTATGACAGTGTTTGGTGCGGGACGTACGTTATCCGCGAGCCCGGTCGTGACGAGGGAGGAGCCGTGAGACCCTACACCATCGTCCAACACGGCCGCGACGACGGCTACTATCGCCTACTCGGCCACCTGTGGCAAAGGATGACGTGCGCCGTCCAACAGCTCGTCGAATCCCTCTCGCGGACAGGAGGGGACGCGACGGTCTGTTCCATCAGGCGACATGGTCTGGCGTGGGCGCCTGATGGAATGGAACAGTTACGGACGGGAGGAGCAGGATGTGAAAACGATTGACGCCGGCGTTCTCGCGATAAGCTACCTGGAGGATGGCCCTCCCGATGGATGGCCTGTCATCCTGTCGCACGGGTTTCCGTTCGACGTGCATGCCTACAGTGAGGTTGTCCCGCTGCTGACGATCCAGGATGCACGCGTCATCCGCCCCTACCTCCGCGGCTACGGCCCGACGCGCTTCCTGTCCACCGCCACGCCGCGCAGCGGGCAACAGGCGGCGCTCGGCTCCGATCTAGTCGCGCTTCTCGACGCCTTGCGCCTGGAGACCGCGATCCTCGCCGGGTACGACTGGGGCGGCTTGGCCTCCTGCGTCGCCGCGGCCCTGTGGCCCGCGCGCGTGGCGGGGCTCGTGTCGCTGGCGAGCTACGACGTCATCGATCTCGAGAGGCTGACGCATCCCTACGATCCTCCCACGGAGCACGCCGTCTGGTACCAGCATCTGTTCCAGACCGAGCGGGGCCGCGCATGTCTCGCCAGCCACCGTCGTGACCTCTGCCGCCTGCTCTGGCGGCAGTGGTCGCCTACCTGGCGCTTCGACGAGGCGACCTTCGAGCGGACGGCCGCGTCGTTCGACAACCCAGACTTCGTGGACATCGTGATCCACGCCTACCGCCATGGCTTCGGCCGGGCGGCGGGCGACCCAGCCTACGAGGATCTGGAGGAGCGGCTCGCCCGTCGGCCCAAGATCATCGTGCCGGCGGTGACTCTGGACGGAGCGACCGATACGCTGAAGCCCGGCGGCTCCGCAGACCAGGCGGACATGTTCACCGCCCGTCACGAGCACCGCGTGATCGATGCGGGCCACAACCTACCGCAGGAGGCGCCCGCCGCCTTCGCGGACGCGGTGCTGAGAGTCCGGGGGTGGCTGCAGGCGGGCGAGCGCGCCTGATCGATGCCCGGACGCGGGTCGCCCCCGCATCATCGTGCGGGGCAAGGATTACACCGACGCTGTAGGTGGAGAAATGAAAGGGATGTGTACTACTATTCAAAGTATAAGACATCTCCTTATTTTACCAACTTCATGGGAGACCCAGGATGATATGGCTAGGTTTGGTAGACTATCCATGTGCAACTACCCGACGACCTACCCACACCCACCAACCCCCAGTTGCGCATCCTGCTCGATGTCGACCTGGCACTGCTCGATATCGCCGCCCGGCTCGTCGAGCACTGGAACGCTCACGCCATGCATGGCGTGAGCGGAGCGCAGATCAAGGTGCTGCTCTCACTGCGCGGAGATGACGCCGTACCGATGAGCGAGGTCGCGATCCGGCTCGACTACGACGCCTCGAACCTCACCACGCTCGTCGAGCGGCTGAGGGGCCGCGGTCTCCTCGAGCGAACCGAAGACTCGAATGACCGGCGACGTAAGACGCTGCGGTTGACTCCCGCCGGCTTGAAGCTCCGGGACGCATTCTGGAGCTCATTGACCAGCGGCTCCGCCCCGATGGCCGACATGAGCCACATCGATCTGAAACGCCTTGCGCGCTTGCTCGGCTGCGGCCCATCGCAATAGCGGATCGTCTTACGGATCGATCAGGTTCGACCGCCGTCACCTTCCTTACCTGCGACGCAGGGTCCCCGGTCTGCAGTTGCCCCGAATGAGTGGAGAGAAAACGGCTGTGCCCGCTAGAGACGAGGATGCCTCCTTTGTGGATGGGGGACAAACGTCGAGGCTCCAGCGCCTGCGGGCGCTGGTTCCGGTCGCTGCGGGTGTGGGTCAGCAGACGGTGCAAGGCCCTGACCTTGCCCCACCTGCCGGCTTGGATAGGGAAAGCAGCCGGGCCATCCGACGACGTTAAGATCAACAACCCTGACGTCGTGCGGCGGCCAGGCCGGAGGCGTCCTCTAGCGCCTAATCCGGTTGCCGGTCACAAAACCCAACAGACCGGTCAGGAAAATGCCGATCAATGTCTCCAGACCGGTGGGGATCTGAACGACGCTGTCGCTGGCCTGCAACCCCAGGGCGGTCTGCGTGGTCATGCTCGCCAAACTGAAGACGGCCAGATCGAGAGGGTTGTGCGTCGTCAGGCGCACGGGGTGCAGGATGTCGCCTGTCACGCGCACGACGCTGCCCGTCACGCCATAGAACAGCGTGAACGCGAGGTACGCGACGACGAGCGCGCGCAGCACGCGCGGGACGCTCTCGCCGTAGTCGCAAAGCCACTCGGCCGCTTCATCGCCGACGTAGGCGGCGACGCGGCCAGCAGCCGTTCCCCATTGCCGCGCCTCAAGCGCGGCCGTCGCCGCAGCGCGCACCGCCCGCTTTTGCATGCGCCGCTTCTTGCCGTAGGCCCAGCGCGCGGCGTCCAAGTCGCCCAGATCGGCGAAGTTGCGCTCCAAGGCCAGGTACCCGGTCGCGGCGTCGTTGTAGGCCGCGGCGACCTCCTCGCCGATGGCGCCGCCCAATCCGTCGCGCCGCAACAGCGTCCGGCTCAACTGCGCTCCGCCGAGCGCGATATGCGCGATGTCGCAGGTCGAGAGGTCGACCTCTTGAAGCTGCGCTCCGTCGAGCTTGGCCTCACGCAGGGTTGCACCCCCCAAGTCCGCTCCCCGCAGATCGGCTCCGCTCAGGCGCGCGCCCGTCAGGTCCGCCTTGCCCAGCGCGGCCCCCCGCAGGGTGGCTCCCACGAAGTTGGCCCCGCGCAGAGTGCTTTCCCCCAGGTGGGCGTCCGTCAGGTCGGCGCCCGCGAGGTCGGCATCGTCCAGTGTGACGCCCCAGAGATCGGCACGGCGCAGGTCCGCGCTCTCCAGCGCGGCCCCCCGCAGGTTCGCGAAGCGCAGTCCGGCGTCCTGAAGGTTGGCCTCCTCCAATAAGGCCCCCTGGAGGTTGGCCTCGCCCAGCGCCGCACCACGCAGTGTCGCTCCCGCGAGGTCAGCGTCGTGCAGGTCCGCCTTTTCGAGCACTGCGTTCGTGAGATCCGCCTGGCCCAAAGCCGCTCCGGAGAGGTTAGCCCCATGTAGATTGGCGCCCGGCAGATGCGCCTTCCGCAGGGTCTCACCAGGCAGCGCCACGCCCACGAGGTTGGCGCCCTGCCCGGCACGCGCCGGGAGGTCGAGCCGCCCCTGTGGATGGTCCGCGATGAGCTGCTGCGTCATGGCGGCTCGCTCCTCGGGCGTCGCCTCCTCCAACCGCGCGTAGGCGTCGGCGGGCGTCTGATCGCCGTCCGCGCCGCGGGCGTCGCCTTTGTCGTGGTCGGAGATCACCGCTCTCTCATGCCAGCTCCCCACCCAGCAGCGCCTCCATCTGCTCTAGCAGGCGCGGGAGGTCGACCGGTTTGGTGTGGTAGTCGTCGGCCCCCGCCTCCAGCGCCTTCTCACGGTCGCCCGCCATCGCATGGGCGGTTAGCGCGATGATCGGGATGGTGCAGGTCTCGCGTTGCCCCTTGAGGCGACGCGTCGCCTCCAGACCGTCTAGCAGGGGCAGGTTCACGTCCATCAGAATGAGCTTCGGATGCTCGGCCGTGGCCCTGGCCACGGCCTCCAGTCCGTCCGCGGCGCGCACCGCCTCGTACCCACGGCGCTGTAAGCGACGCGAGAGCATGTCCCAGTTCTCGTCGTTGTCCTCGACGATCAGCAGCGTCGTCATGTGTCGTCACCTCGTTGCGTTGTCTGTGTGCCGTCCTCACCCACGGGAGGGGCATGGGCTACGACGAGGTCGCGCACCGCGCGCAGCAACTCCTCGTGTGTATAGGCCCGCTTCTGGATGATCTCCTCGACGTGGCCGTTGAGGCGTGTGCGTTCGGTCTCCGTAAGTTCCTTGTCGGTCATCACGATGAGCGGGATCGAGCGCCATTCCGGGCGCGCACGGAGGTCCTCCGCGAAGCGAAAGCCGTCCATCTCTGGCATCATCAGGTCGAGCAGGATCACATCGGGCGTCATCGTGGCCAGGTGCTCCAGGGCCGCGCCGCCGCTGGCGAACGCAACCACGGCGCAGTCCTCGCTCTCCAGTACCTGCCGCAGCTGGGCCCGGATCGTCTCGTCGTCCTCGATAATCAGGGTCGTCTCGCCCGGCCGTCCCTTGCGGTAGCGGCCAAGCGCGGCAGCCAGGCGCGCGCGGTCGACGGGCTTGGTCAGGTATGCCGAGGCGCCCAGCGCATAGCCCAGGTTCTTGTCGTCCACCATGCTGAGCATGATGACAGGGATGTCCGCTGTTCGCGGATCGGCCTTGAGGGCCTCTAGCACGGCCCAGCCGTCCATGCGCGGCATCATCGCGTCGAGCGTAATGGCGATGGGGTGCAGGCTCTGGGCCAGGCGCAGCGCCTGTTCGCCGTTCGAGGCCACGGCCGTCCGGAATCCCTCCTTGCCTAGGTAGCGCGTCATCAGATCATGCACGATGGGATCGTCGTCGACGACGAGGACGAGGTTCTGATCGGCCGGCTCGATCGGCGTCGGCACGTCGTCCCCGTCTTGTTCCCGCGCGGCCGCGTGGGCCTCGACGTCTGCCGGGAGCGTGAGCGTGAAGGTCGAACCCTGTTCCGGTATGCTCTCGACGGCGATGTCCCCGCCCATCAGCTGGCAGAGACGGCGCGTGATGGTCAGGCCGAGCCCTGTCTCTCCGAACTTGCGCGTGGTCGACTCATCGGCCTGGGTAAACGGTTGGAACAGCTTGCCCATCTGTGCGGTCGTCAGGCCGATGCCCGTGTCAGACACGCGGAAGGTCAGCCACCCCTGCCCGTCCCTCATCGTGCGCGCGGCCGACAAGCTGATCGTCCCGCGCTCGGTGAACTTGGCGGCGTTGCTAAGCAGATTGAAGAGGGTCTGGCGCACCTTGGTCAGGTCCGCGCGCATCACCCCGGCGTCCGGGACCACGGCGACCTCCAGCACGTTGTCCTTCTTGTCGATGAGCGGGGCGACGGTCCCGGCGACGTCCGCCATCAGGGCGGCCACGTCGAAGGTTTCGAGGTAGAGGTCCATCTTGCCGGCCTCGATCTTAGAGAGGTCGAGCACGTCGTTGACGAGGCTCAAGAGGGCCTTGCCCGCAGTGTGGATCCGCTCCAGGTCAGGAACGAGAGCGTCCGCGCCGAGATCGCCCGCCTCCTCCTGGAGCATTTCGCTGTAGCCGATGACGGCGTTGAGCGGCGTGCGCAACTCGTGGCTCATGTTAGCCAGGAACTGGCTCTTGGCCTGGTTGGCCTCTTCGGCCGCCTCTTTGGCCCGCGCTAACTCCTCGCGCGCCAACTTGCGCTCGGTAATGTCTTCCGCGATGGTGTAGACCTGCTGCGGCGCGCCCGTGGCGGACGGGTCGAGCGGGACCGAGGTGACCCGCAGCCAGCGATAGGCTCCTTCGTCAGGGCGCCGCAGGCCCAGCACCACGTCGCGGACCGGCTGGCCCGTGCGCAGCGCGATGATCGGCGGCTGCTCCTCAACCGAAAGGGGACCGCCATCTTCGCGGACGGCGATCCAGGCGCCATCCCCCCCAAAGGAGAGGCCACGGGAGGATCATCGGGCGTTCGTCTTAACGTGAGCCCGAAGATATGCTCCGCCGCGGGGTTGGCCACACTGATGCGCCCGGAGGCGTCCTGGTAGACGACCCCTTGCGCCATCGTGTCGAAGAGGGTGCGGTAGTGCTCTTCGGCCTGCGTGCGCTCGGTGATGTCGGCGCAGAAGCCGATCCACTCGCGGATGCGTGCGTTGTCCTCACGCACGGGCACCCCACGTGCAAGAACGTCTCGGTAGACGCCGTCGCGACGACGAAGGCGAAACTCGGCTTCAAAGAGCAAACCCGTCGCGATCGCGCGTTGCCAGGAGGCTAAGGCAGGCGCACGGTCGTCGGGATGGATAGCCTCGGTCCAGCCGAAGCCCTCGACCTCGTCGGCGGTCTGACCCGTATAAGCTCGCCAGCCAGGAAGGTCCTCGGCGCGGCCCTCGGCCGTGGTGGTCCAGGTGATCTGTCCCGTAGCGCGGGCCAGGGCTTCATAACGATCCTGATAGAGTTCGCGGGCCTCGTCAATGGCCTGGGCGGCCACGTCCAGGGTCGCAACTTGCCCCGGCGTGGCCCGTTCCCTGGCCTCGTCGATGGCCTGGGCGGCCACGTCCAGAAGCACGGTCTCGGGCGCGGCGGCCATCGCGCCGTCTCCCCCGCTATCTGGCAGGGCTTCCTCATGCTTACCCGTTACCACAATAGTCCTCTCCATCGCTTGCCCCGCGAAACGTAGCACAGCGCCAGATGCGCCCTTGCACACGCCGGGAGCAGGCCAACGCTCTTTCAGCATACCCGTTCGCCGTTGGCGCTCACTCTCGTTGGAAGAGCGTAGGAGTAACCGCTGAGGGCGGCGGCAAAGACCAGGATCCAGGGGATGACGCCAAAGCGGTCGCGTCCGTCGGCGCGCGGCGCCCGTGGCGGCGCTGCTGAGGACGGCGGAACCAGAGAGAGAGGCGTCCTTTCCATTAAGACGCCGTGCACGTGCGCATGCACGGCGTCTTAATGGAAAGAAGGGGGACAGGCACGCGCCCCTGTCCCCCCGCGCGTCGCCCCCGCGTTAGCGCCGCGTGTTCCTGGGGTTCTTGGCCTTCTGGCCTGTTTGCGTGGTAGAAACATCGCCCTCGATGGTGACATGTTCTTTGCGCACGGTGTCTGTCACCTGCTGGTTCTCGATGACCGCGTCCTTGTGCAGGCGCACTTCCTCAACCAGGTGGGTTTCCTTGCCCACGACGGCTTCCTGGCCCATCACAGGGACCTCAATATCCTTGCCCTGGAAGGCGTTCTGGAGGTCTGCCTGACTCAACGCACCACTGACGGGCACGCGCTCGACCGTGACCTGCTCCTGCTGCAAGGAGACGGTCACCGTCTTCTGCTCCTGGACCACGTCCTTGTGCAGACGCACCGCACCCTGATCCACCTGCTGTTTGCCGACGACCAACTCCTCCTCGTAGACCGGAACGGCGATCGTCTCGTCGCTCTTTGCCATGGTCTGACGCACCGCAGTGGGAGGCGGCGTGGTCTGACGGACGGGAGGCGGCGGAGCCTGGCGCGTCGTGGTCGTCTCCATCATCGTCTGGCCGTAGTTTCCGCCCACAGGGACCGCGTCGTACTCAGCGTCCAACAGGTCGTCCTTCCGCAGGCTCAGATGCACGTTCCCCTCGGCGTCGACGCCCTGCACCCTCGCCATCGGGACGTAGAAGTCCTTGTGGAAGAGGAAGCCCTTCTCTACCGTGAGATAGCCGCCCTGTGGGTCGTACGCGCGCAGCGTCCCGACCTTCTCGCCGTCCCTGTCGTAGACCGTCGCACCCTCGGAGAATTGTTGTCCTTGCATCGCTCGTCTCCTTCATCTCGCACGCGGGAGATACTGTCCCACGCTGTTGTCGTACGCCAGCGCGCCGTTCGCGCCTAGCTGGCTCCGCTTAGTTGGTGACCAGGCCGCCGGTGCGGCCCTGCCGCGTGCGCGTGCCCAGCAGACCACCGAGGGCGCCCGCCCCTAGCGCCAGCACAAGACCAATGAGGGCGCCCCACGCCGTGTTGCGTGCCGTGTCCGCCGCCTGCTGCGCCTGTGCGGGGGTGATGTTCTTCGCCGCTTGCCCGGCCTGGCTGGCCGTGCTCTGCAGTTGTCCTAGGTTGATGTGCAGGCTCTGCGTAATAGTGCTCGCGTTGCCCAGCAGGCCGCCTAGCCCCTGGCTCACAAGCCAGAGCAAGAGCGGCAGCGCCAGCAAGAAAACCAGCGCCCCGTTAAAGGCGGCCGCGCCCCGCTCGTGGACGGCCGCCGTCCGCCCGGCTACGTAGCCCCCGAGCAAGAAAGCGACGATCGCGCTCAGGCCAGCCCAGATAGCCGCGTTCCGTCCCGTGTCGTCTGCGATGTTCCCCTGCGACGCGGTTCCCGCGTTAACGGTGGTCAAGCCGACCGCGATGCCGAGCAGGCCTAGGAGCAACAACGCCGTGATCGTGGTCAGCAGGCCAGCCCAGATCGGGCCCCAGCGTACCGCGTCCGTGGGCACGTTGAGCACCTGCGACACGTTGCGCACCGTCGTTTCGTTGACCGTACTGCCGTAACCGCTCGTGTCAGCCGGCGCCCCCGTGAGGGGGACGCCTCGTGCTCCCCCGCGCCCTTGATTGTTCGCCATGTCGTTCTCCTTCTCTCGTCCATTGGCGCCGCACGGCGCCCTCTGGTCCGCCCCTGGCCGCCTCCTCAGATGGCCTTGTCTGGTGAGCGAGTGGGTACAGCGGGAAGTTTAGGAAATCTTCCTGAGATGAATCTGAGAACAGCACACGCGCGTGACCCGCCGGATCGACGGAACGGGGTCGCTTTAGCGCCCGGCTCCGGTGGACGCCGTGCGGCGTGAGACGCCAGCGGCGCGCGAGGGGGAGGGTGAGGGTGGCCGCCGTGCCCACGCCCTCCTTACTCTCGATGGCCAAACGACCGCCGTGCGCTCGGGCCACCCGCGCCGCGCGGACGAGGCCCAGACCCGTATGGCCATCGCCCGCGCCGCGTGCCGGGTCTACCCGGTAGAACGGCTCGAACAGATAGGGCAGGTGCTCCGGGGCGATGCCCGGTCCCGTGTCGCGGACCACGACCAGCGCCCGCCCCCGCCCGCGCCGTCCCACCACGTGGATCATCCCTCCGTCCGGTGTGTAGGTCACGGCGTTGTCGAGCAGGGCGGCGACGGCTCTCTGCAGGGCGCGCGCGTCGCCGTGCGCGAACAGGGGCTCCGTCAGCGTCACTACGAGGGTCTGCCTCTTCCCGTTGGCCACGAAGCGGACGTCCTCGATCGCCGCACGCGCGAGCACGCTTAGATCGAGGTGTTCTCGTGTGCTGGTCTCGGCGCCGCCCTCCGCGTGCGCGAGATCCAGGACGTCCGCGAGCAGGGTGACCAGGTGCGTCGCCTCGTCTCGTGCCCGCTCCAGCACCTCCTCGTACTGCTCCGGGGCGCGCCGCCGCAACAACGCCGCCTCCAGTGTGCCGAGCAAGACGGTCAGCGGCGTGCGCAGTTCATGCGACGCGGCGACAGCGAAGCGTTCTTGCCGCGCGCGGGCCGCGGCGACGGGACGGAGGACGCGCCCGACGAGCACGTAACACCCCAGTGCGCCCAACCCTAACACGACGAGATCGCTGGCGAGGAGCGAGAGGACAAGCGCACCCACGGCCGCGGCCCCTACTGTGAGAGACAGGAGTATGCCGTAAAACGCCAGGGTTAGGAGCCCGACAAGGAGAGCCAAAACGGCCAGAGCGTACAGCGTCAAGCGGAGCCGCGTGGGACTGCTCGTAGGAGGAAAGCCGCCTCTTGTGTTCTTCACGATGCAGGCGTGCGCAGAGTGTAGCCGACGCCGCGCACCGTGTAGATGAGCGGCACGTCGAAGGGGACATCGATCTTCTGCCGCAGGTAGCCGATGTAGACCTCAACCACGTTGCTCGCCACGACGCTCTCGCTCCACACGGCGCATTCGAGTTGCGCGCGCGTCAACACCTGTCCCGTGTGATGGATGAGAACGTGCAACAGATCGTACTCACGCGCCGAGAGGTCGATGACACGGCCAGCGCGGCGAACCTGGCGCGTCGCCGTGTCCATTTCCAGGTCGCCGACCTGCATCACACCCGCACGAACGAGGCTGTCGCGCCGTAGTAAGGCGCGCACTCGCGCCAGCAACTCTCCCAACCGGAAGGGCTTGGTTAGGTAATCGTCCGCGCCGCCGTCCAGCCCCGCGATCGTGTCGCGCTCGCGGTCGCGGGCCGTCAGCATGAGGATGGGCGTAGCGATCCCCTCGGCACGGAGGCGACGCGCGATCTCGACGCCGTCGAGGCCGGGCAGCATGCCGTCGAGGACGATGAGGTCGTAGGCGTTGAGCCGCGCGTCGAGCAGACCGTCCGGGCCGGTGCGCGCGACCGTTACATGATAGCCTGCATCCTCCAAGGCCTCGCCCACGACCTGGACGATGCGCGGATCGTCTTCCACCGTTAGAATACGCACGACGTTCTCCTTTCGCGGCCTGTCACTCACGGGAAGGCTGCTTGCTCCGCTCTTCAGTATGCTAACCTGTCCTGAGAAGAGCCTGAGACCATCAGCGCTCGTCTCGCGTCCCCCTCGCCCTGTCAACGACGGAGGGCCTCCTCGCTGCTGTCGTGTCAAGGGGAGCACACGGGCCGTTCGTCCGCGCTTAAAGGAGGTGTGGTGTCCACTCAGCCTCCTGCGCAGGACTCCGCCGCCGTGCCGCAAGCCCTGCTCCTGGACAGAGTCCTCCAAGAGGCCTTCGACCGGCTCACGCGCCTGGCCACGACCGTCCTGCATGCCCCGGTCTCGCTCGTCACGCTCGTGGACGCCGCACGTCCGCTGGTCGTGAGTTCCGTCGGGCTGCCTGAGCCGTGGGCCAGCACGCGAGAAGCGCCATTCCCAGATTGCTGTTTCATCAACACCGGTCTCCGTGGCGAGCAACCGACAATAACCTCGCGCTAGGGCGAACGTATCTTCGGCCAGCAACTCTAGCGACCAATTCCGCAGCACCACACCGAGGTCGTACGCGGGATCAGCCAAGAAGCCGTCGGGATCTACAAAAACGAACCCTGACTCTACGCCGGCCCGTGGCGTGGGGACGCGCAATGCGTTGCCAGGATGGGGGTCGCCATGCACAACGACGCATCTGTCGAGATCGAAAGCGGCGGCCCTGGACATCGGTATCCATTTCATCCACGAGCGCGGGCAGGGGGCGGCGCCGCTGCCGCTGATCATCACGCACGGCTGTGCCTACGCGGCTCGCAGCCATAGGCGCCCCAGACGGTGAACGCGACGCCGACGACCTGCGCGACGAGGTAGGCTGGCACGTAGCGCCAGGGGAACTTGCCTGCCGCGGCGAGATCCACGGTGACGGCCGGGTTGACGTGCGCTCCGCTCACTTGCCCCAGCGCGGCGACGATGGCCACGAGTACGAGGCCGAACGAGAGGGCGATGGCCAGCGAGTCGTAGGCCGGTCCTGCCGTATTCTTGCCCAGGATCGCCGCCGTGACCACCGCCGTGCCGACCAGCACCAGCAGGAACGTCCCGACGGCCTCATCCTGTCCGCGCCCCGCATCTTCGTCCGTGTCCAGGACGAGGAGGGAGCACGCGGTCCAGCGTAGGTCCCGTTCCTGAGACAAGCCTGAGACGGCCCGAGGACGAGCGGCTAGGGAGGCGTCGCCGGCGAGGCGAGCAGGTCGAGTCCAAGGCGTCGCGCTGCCTGAAGGAGGGCAAGGCGTCCGCCGGGGGAATCCAGGACGGCAGGGAGGTCGGCCACGGCCCGCTCGTACGCCAGGCGATCCGTGCGCGGCAGCCGCCGGAGGTGATGGGCCTCGTGGCGGACCGGGGCGGAAGGACTCTCGGCGAGCAGGGCGGCCAGCCCGGCGAGGCCATGCGCACCGACGAGCCGCGTCAGGTCGTCGGGCGTCACCGGGGGCGGCTGCGTGACGAGCAGATGCCGCGTGCAGAGCACCAAGACCTGCAGTGCGACCTCGAGTTCACTCTCATCCCGCACAGGCGACCGTCCTCACGCTGGGGTCGATGGGGCAGGAGGCATTCCTGGCTGGACGAACGCGCGGCGGAGACAGTCGTCAGGACAGCCACACTCGTCGGACCGCAGCACGCGTGCGCAGATGGGACAGGAAGAGATCCGCTCCCGCCAAGGCGGCGCCGCGCCTTTGAGCAGGACGAACGTGGGGCGGTCGCCGTGCGTCGTCGCCCCCTCGTCTTCCGTGGACATGGTCCCGTCCTCCGTCTCCGTTGTCGCAGGCTCCTGTCGTCGCACGCCTCGTCCGTCACGACGCTTCTTTCAGAGTGTCGTCGTTCTTCCTGAGACGGGCCTGAGAACGATCGCGTCGTCACTCCTGTTCTTGGGTCATCGGCAGCGTCACGGTGACCCGCGTGCCGACGCCGTCCGTACTCTCCACGCGCACCGTTCCGCCGTGCTGAACCACGATCTCGCGCACGCTGGCCAGACCGATGCCGCTCCCCTGCATCTGCCCCACGTTGCTGGCGCGGTAGAAACGCTCGAAGATATGGGGCAGGTCCGCCGCCGGGATGCCGCGGCCCCGGTCCACGATGGTGAGCAGGGCCCACGTCCCGTCGTCGTCGCGCGCGCGCGCGATGGTGACGCGGACGGGAGCGCCCGGCGGACTATACTTGACGGCATTGGTGACCAGGTTCCCCACCACGCGCTCGATGCGATCCTCGTCCAGGGTCAGCACGAGCATCGGCGGCGCCGCCTCGACCTGGAGCGGATGGTCGGCGATCTCCTGTTGATGGTCGACGACGCGATGGACCAGTGCGACGAGATCGGTCGGATGGGGCGTCAGCGTGAGAGGCTGGCCCATCTCGAGTTGCATCGCGTCGAGCAACTCGTTGAGCAGCGCCGTCATCTGCGTCGCGGCCGTGACGATGCTCTCCTGGCGCGTCACGATCCGCTCGTCGCTCGGCGTGCCCCGCCGCTGCGCCTGCTGCTGCGTCAGATCCGCTAGACCCTGGATCGCGGTCAGTGGGTTCTTCAGATCGTGCGCGACGGTGGCGAGCAGGGCGTCGCGCGCCTGCTCGAAGTTTTTGATCGTGGTAATGTCCTGAAACACGACCACGGCTCCGTCGATGGCCTCCGCCGCGTCGCGTAGGGGGGCACTGTTCAGGAGCGCGGGGAGGTCGTCCTGATCGCCGGGGCCGGGCAGCAGCAACTGCACGCCGCGCACCTCCTCGCCCCGCCGCAGCGACCGCTCCAGCGGCAGCTCCCCGTCGGGAAAAGGCGTGCCGTCGAGGCGCCGCAGGTGCTCCCGCGCCGCCGCCTCTTCTTCCACGCGCATCATCGCGCGTCCGATCACGCCCGGTCCCAGGAGATGCGCGGCCACGCGATTCGCGCGCAGAACCCGCCCGCCCCCGTCGGTGATGACGATGCCTTCGGGCAGGACGTCCATCACCTGCTGCAGACGCGCGCGCTCCGTCTCGGCGGCGGCGGCGAGTTCTTGGAGGCGACGGCGTGCCTGCACCTGGTCGGTCACCGCGACGCCGTTGACCAGAATGCCCTGCACGATCCCTGCGGCGTCGCGCAGCGGCTGATAGGTAAAGCTGATATAGCCGTCCTCCAGACCGCCATCGCCGCGGCGGTCGAAGCGCACCAACGTCTCGGTCGCGTGGGAGGGCACGCCGGTGCGGTAGACATCGTCGAGCAGCCCGATAAACCCTTGCTCCTGGAGTTCGGGGAAGACCGCCTGCACGGTCTTCCCGAGCAGCGCCGCCTCCGTGCGTCCCGTGCTGTGCTGATAGGGCGGATTGACGAACTCAAAGACATGCTCCGGCCCGACGAGGAGTGCGATTAGCGTCGGCGCTTGCGCCAAGATCTCGCGCAACTGGTCCCGCTCGACCTCCAGGGCGGCGTGCACGCGCGTGGTGAGGCGCGTGTGCAGCTCAATCTCGCTCAGGACGGAGGAAGCCAGATCGGAGAGGACGGCGACCTCCTCGGCGGTCCAGACGCGGGGCGCGTGGTCGATGACGCAGACGCTGCCGAGAACGTCGCCGCTTGCCGTGACCAGCGGGAGGCCGGCGTATGCGACGACGTCGAGCGCACGGACGGCGGGGTTGTCTCGTCCCAAGGGATGCGTCCGCGCGTCGTCGATGAGGAGCGGCGCCCCCGCGGCGATCGTGTGCTGGTCGAGAGAGTGGGAGAATGGCGCTTCCTTTGTCACGTGGTCGCTGAACGTCTCCTCGTTGGCGGCAGCGGCCCAGCGGTCGTAGCCGATCTCGAAGGCCAGCATCCCGATTGTCGCGGCGAGGCGCGCTGTGAGGTCGTCGATCGCGTGGGAGCGGAGCGCATCCTCGATGGCCGTGACCAGCTGTGCGCGCTTGAGCAACTCTCGCTCGCGCAGGTCGGGATACGCCCCGATGACCGTTGAGCGACTGACGGCAAGGGCGCGCTGTGCGGGGGGAAAGGGGGTCGGACAACGATTCCGACGTAGGACAGCCATTTGACAGTAACTAGCGGTGATCGGGTGCACTGATCCCGCCTTGTGCCGAAGCATCCGCATCGCGCTCATCCCCACTTCCTATACATTATTCTCCCGCTTGACAACGCCCCGTCCCAGCGTCTATTATAACGCTGTACGGTATACCGAAATTCGGTATATTGTGAGCCGTTACAGAGGGGGCGCCGTCCATGACCATCGAATTGTCTACGTGGGGACGTTTCTCTGAGCCGGCGTTGCTGATCCTAGTTAGTCTCGCGCCGGGCTCCAAGCACGGGTACGCGATCATGGAGGACATCAAGGCCATGACGGGGACCGCAATGCGCGCGGGGACCCTCTATGCGGCGCTCAATCGGCTGGAGCATCACGGCCTGATCGAGCCGTTACCGTCGGAGGATCGGCGCAAGCCGTATCGCCTGACGGCCGCGGGCGCGACGACGCTGCGCGACCAACTCACGACCCTGGGCGCCTTCGCGACGATGGGGTTGCGGCGGCTGGCGGCGCCATGAGCGTGACTTGGCTGCTGTGGCTGTATCCGCGCGCGTGGCGGGTTCTCTATGAGGAGGAGTTCCGGGCGGTGCTCGATCGGCAGCCGCCGTCGCTTCCGGCGCTGCTCGACGTGGCCACTGGCGCACTCGACGCACATCTCCACCTCGACCAACGGATCGGGCGGAGGCGCACCCCACTCGCCACGGTGCAGACGACCGCCCTCACCGTCCTGTGCGCCTACATCGCATGCCTGGTGGCCGTCTGCCACTTCGGCGCGCTCGTGGACGACGGCCCCTACGCGTTCAACATGGCCGCCGGGCATCCCGGTCCCCTTCTCGATCTGGACCTGCGCAACCCGCTCAGCGTGGCGGCGGATGCGCTGGCGGTCGGGGCGCTCGGCGCGGCGCTCGCTCTGCTCATCGGCGGCGCGCCCCTCGTCCTGACGGTGTGGACGCGCGCCCCCCAGCGGCGCCGCCTTTTCCTCGGGCCACCGCTCGCCGCCGTCGCCCTGTTGCTGCCGCCGGTCGTCGCTCTCATCGCCCACCTCCTGACGGCGGGCGCGGTGTCGACCACGGCCCTGTTCACGCCTAATACTCTGGTGGGAGCCGCCTACACGCTCTGGGTCGTCGCGGCGGCGGGCGCGGGGACGGTGGCTATCGTGCGTGCGCTCGGGCGCGACACCCTCGACGCGCGGTGCGTGCGCTTCGCCTTCGTGCCGAGTGTCGCCGCGACGGGAGCACTGCTGCTGATGACGGGGGCGACGCTCGCCTGGGGTGTCGTCGCCCACCTCCAGGCGCCTCACTTGTTCGATGCCGTGACGTTCCAGGCGGGCTACGCCACCGTACTACCGTGGGCCATCATCGTCGCGCTCATGGGCGGCGCCAGCGCCGCGGCCGTGCGTGCGGTCGTCCGGGCCGGACCCGTCCGCGCCGCGGTCACGTGAGGCGTGTATCCACGGCTAAGGGTGCCGCGAGTGTATGGGCGGGACATGGAATGGAAAGGAGGGACGGACATGGGGGGGAGGGATACAGTCGCTGGCAAGCGACCAGACGAGCAGATGGCGCAGGCTGTCCGACGCGCCCTGCTCCTGGGCATCCTGCTCGATCTCGCCCTGATCGGGGGTCGTGCCCTGCTGTACACGCCGTTCCTCGCCCAGCGCAACAGCCTGACGTACGTCGTCGAGCCCGTCGCCCCCCTCCTGGTGTACGCGGGCGTGGTGTTCGCGGTGACGACCGGCCCCGGCCCGCGCCGCAGGGTCGCCTTGCGCACAGGAGTGCTGGTGGGGGTGGTCACGGGCGCGTTGTGGATCGTCAATCTCACGCTCGAAACGTTCGCCAATCTCCCCAGTGGGGCGGGCTTTCTCGCCTCCGCGCCGTTCCTCCTGGGGGCGTTCGCGTTGTGGGGCGCGGCCGGCGGCCGTAGCGCGTGGCAGACCGGGTCGCTCCGTCTCGGAGCCCTCGCCGCGCTCTGGGCCGCGCTGATCTGCGTGCTCATGACCATCACCGTCGGATTCGTACTGGCCTATACGTCCCTGCCGCGGCTGGCACAAGCCCTGGCGACCGATCCGGACTATCTGCGCAGCGGGTGGCGGGACCTGCGCGCCTTCGCCATCGCCAACCAGTTCGACGCTGCCGCCTCGCACCTGCTCATCGCCCCCGTCGTAGCCGTGATCGTCGGCCTCGTGGGCGGCCTCATAAGCACAGGGTGGGCCCGACCGCGCCGACATCGGGCCGTGTGGGTCTCGCGGGGCGGTTGAACGACGCCGGCCGACCACGGTCGGCCGACAGTGGACGCTGGCCGACCGCGGCCGGCCTCTAGTGAAGGAGGAGCAAGCCCTATGGCGACGGATGCGTCCGATGTCCCCGGCGCGGAGACGGGCACGCCACCCACGGCCGTGGCGCGCGGCGACGCAGGGGCGGGACAGCGACCCGGCGATCGCGATCGTCGATCTGACCAAAGCCTACGGTCGCATGGTCGCGGTCGATCACATCACCCTCACGGTCGAGCGGGGCGAGATCTTCGGCTTCCTCGGCCCGAATGGCGCGGGCAAGACGACCACCATGCGCATGTTGCTGGGCCTGGTCCGGCCGACCTCCGGCCGCGCGCGGGTCCTCGGCCTGGATATCTCCACCCACCTGCCCATCGTCCTGGCGCGCACGGGCGCCATCATCGAGACCCCGACCTTCTATCCGTACCTCTCGGGCCGCGACAACCTGCGGGCCCTGGCCCGGCTCACCCGCACGCCGGACGTGCGCGTGCCGGCGATCCTCGCCTTGGTCGACCTGACGGACGCCGCCACTAAGCCGTTCCGGGCCTACTCACTCGGCATGAAGCAGCGCCTCGCGGTGGGTGCGGCCTTGCTGCACCAACCGGATCTCCTGATCCTGGACGAGCCGGCCAACGGGCTCGACCCGGCGGGCATCGTCGCGATGCGCGGCCTGCTGCGCCGCCTCAAGGAGGAGGGCCATACCGTGCTCATCTCCAGCCATGTGCTGCACGAGGTCGAGCAGATCTGCGACCGCATCGCGATCATGGCGCGGGGGCGGGTGGTCGTGCAGGGGCGCGTCGCCGATCTGCTAGGCAATCGGGACACGCTCGAAGTGCGGGTTGAGCCGCTCGCGGACGCGGAGCGCCTCCTGCGCACGGTGCCGTGGATCGACGGGCTGACACGCGCGGGCGATTGCCTGGTGGTCGGAGCGCCCGACACACGCGCCACCGACATCACCCGGATCTTGGCGGAACAGGGGTTGTACGTGTCCGGGGTGCGGCCGCGGGAGCGGAGCCTCGAACACTACTTCCTGGATGTGATGGGAGAGGGACAATGACCGCGCTCCTCGCCTTCGAGTGGCTCAAGTTCGCCCGGCGCTGGATGCCGCGCGTGGTCGTGATTCTGTTGAGCGGCCTCACTATCGTCGCGTTCGTCGCCTTGAGCGCGAGCGCGGGCGAGCGGGGTGACCTGTTCCTCCCGCGCGGCTGGCTCGCGGCGCTGTCCTTCAGTTCGTTTTTCGCGCCCTTTTTCTGGCCCCTACTGGGCGGGAGTTGGGCCGGCAACGAGTACGGCTGGGGCACGATCCGGGCGATCCTGACCCGGCGTCCCGACCGGATCGCGCACGCCCTCGCGGCGCTCGCGGTCCTCCTGGCCGGCGTCGCGCTGGGGATCCTCGCCATCCTCGTCGCCGGCAGCGTCGCCGGCCTCCTGGTCGCCCTCCTGCAGGGTCATGACCTCGTGACGCCGGGCGTGTGGAGCGGCGCCTTCCTCGGGACCCTGCTCGCGGGCGCCCTGACGGCCTGGTATGTGTCCGCCTTCTATCTGCTGGTGGCCTACGCGGCGGCGACGGTGGCGCGCTCTGCGGCCGTGGGCGTCGGGGTGGGCCTCGGCGCGACCCTGGCCCAGTACGTGCTCCGCGGCATCTTCACCGGCCTCGGGGGGGTCTGGCGGGAGGTCGCACAGCACTTCCCGATCGTCTACGCGAACAGCATGATCACACGCGTCGTCGGCCCCCAGCTCCTTCCGGGCGCCGCTCTGGCGACGGCACGGTCGTACGAGCCGAGTGTGGGCCAGTCGCTGGCGGCACTCGCCCTCTACGGCGCCGTCTGTCTGGTGGTGACGCTGGCGGCCGGATGTGACCGCCTGAGCGTCAACTCTACACGCCGTGCGCTATACCACCCTCTTCCCTCAGTTCGTGGGGCTCCCTATCGAGCATCTAGAGGTCGCCCTGGACGTCATGACCATGGCGGCGACGACCACCCGTCGGCGGGCGGCCTGCCCGTTGTGTCGTCGCCCGTCGCGCCGCCTGTGTCGCATCCCGCTGACAACACGGGTAGGTCATCATCCCCTCTCCACGCACCGCTATACACGCACCGCTATACACGCACCGCTATACACGCACCGCTATACACGCACCGCTATACACGCACCGCTATACACGCACCGCTATACACGCACCGCTATAAAAGGAGAAGGATACCCAAGCTGTTGGCTCCCCACCACCCGTGCTTCTGGGTTCTGACGCAACCCTCGCTGCCTCACAGGCGTAGGCCGCGCCGTAGGAAAACACATGCTCACGCCCATGATGTCTCCTTCCTGCACGTTAATGTGATAGTTCCTTCCCTACAACGGCTGAGGGGACGAGATGACCATGAAGGAACCTTAGGATTAGCTCACAAAATCATCGCCGGCGACGATGGGGGACTCGGTCCCATAGACGAGTCCCATGAGCATGTCCACAGTCGCCGCCTGCCCCTGCAACCAGGCGCTCTCGAAGCGATCCAGGCGGTCCGTCTTGCTGAAGGCCGCCTGGATCGCTTCGAGGGTGGGCTCGTGATCAATGCGGTCCGCTGGCGACATCGGGGTGTCGATAGTCGCGCGCGCGGTCGCGGCCGCTCCGTAGAGCAAGGTCGCGGTCGGCGCATCGCCTTCCTGGAACACAGTCGCCGCAATGCCTTCCAACGAACGCACGAAGCCCAACCTGTTTCCCACGGCCTGAGAGAGCGTCAAGCTTTCCCGGTAGAGGTCCCTAGCCTGGACGGCGTCGCCCTTGCGGCGCGCCACGTGAGCCAGGTCGGCCAGGACCAGCCCCAGCCCGAACGTGTCTCCCAGATCCCGGTGCAAGGCCATGCTTTCCCGCAAGAGCTCCCCCGCGCGTGCGTCGTCGCCCACGTAGCGCGCCATCTCCCCCGCGTTGTTGAGCGCGTGGGCCAGATCACGCTTCCCCCTCAGGCTCCGAAACAGGGGCAGACTCTGCTCGTAGAGCGCGGCAGCCCGCTCGACATGGTCCTGTTCGCGCTCCAGCCGGGCGAGGTTCGTCAGAGACGCGGCGATGCCGCGCACGTCGCCGCTCTCCCGCCTCAAGCTAAGGCTCCGCTCGAACGACAGGGCGGCGCTCGCAAAGCCCCCCCGCTCCGCCGCGATAATCCCCAGACTATTGAGGACGGAGGCAGACCCGCTCTTGTGACCGCTGATCTCGAAGAGGGACAAGCTCTCGCGCGACAAGACGAGCGCACGCGCGTAGTCCCCCTGGTCCGCGGCGATGACCCCCCGGATGTTGAGCGCGGACGCGCTGCCGCTCGTGTCTCCCGTCGCGCGCGCCAGGGCGAGCGCCTCGTCGGCCAGAACAGTGGCCTCGTCGAGGTCGCCCTGACCATGGGCGAACCAGGCCCCGCCGTGGAGCGCCCGGACGCGCACGGCGTCTGACGCCCCGGCCTTGGCGCCGGACGCCGTCGCTCGCAGGTCCGCGAACCAGCGTCGCCCCTCGCTCAGATAGCCGCGTGACCACCAAAAGCGCCACACAGCCGCCACGATGCGCAGACCAGACTCTTCCTCTCCGACGACGATAGACCACCGCAGCGCCGCCCGCAGGTTGTCGTGGTCCGCCTCGAGACGCTCGTGCCAGGCCCGTTGGTCCGCCCCCATGAGCTGTGGCTCCGCGTACTCCGCGGTGGTCACGACGTAGGCGAGGTGTCTCCGGCGCAAGAGGTCTTCCTCCCCGCTCTCCGCGAGACGCTCCCGCGCATACTCCAGAATCGTCCGCAACATCACGAAGCGTCCGTCGCCGCCCGCCTCTCCATCTGCTGAGGGTCCTTCCCTGCGCAGCAGGCTTTTGTCCACCAGCGCGCTCAGTCCGTCCAGGACATCCAGGTCGCCCAGCGGCGCTTCGCCTTCGCGCTCAAGCGGCGCGCACACGGACTCCGCTGCCTCCAGCGTGCAGCCACCCGCGAAAACGGCCAGACGTCGAAACAGCGTCTGCTCCACGGGCGAGAGCAAGGCGTAGCTCCAGTCCATCGTCGCGCGCAGCGTTTGTTGCCGCGCCGGTAAATCGCGCGCGCCGTCCGTCAGCAGGCGCAGCGCCCTGCCCGCGTCATCCGTCACGTCGTCGCTCGTTCCAACGAGGCGCGTGTACAGCGCCGCGGGCGACAAGACGCGCGCGCGCGCGGCCGCCAGTTCGAGCGCCAGGGGTAGGCCATCCAGGTGATGGCAGATAGCGGCGACGAACGGTGCGTCCGCCTCACCCAGGACGAAGTCCGGTTTGACCGCGCGGGCGCGCTGGACGAAGAGGTCGATCGCCGGGTAGTCGAGCCAGGGACGAGGGGGAACTTGGACGCCCAGGGAAGCTAGGGGCGCCAGAGGGGGGGCGGTGAGCGGGCCGACCGCGTATTCGTGCTCGGCCCGCACCCGCAGTGCCGCGCGACTCGTCGTCATGATGGTGAGGCGCGGGCACGACGCCAGCAGGTCGATCAGCAGCGGCGTCGCCGCCAGGACGTGTTCGACGTTGTCCAGGACCAGCAGGTAGGTCTTCGCGCGGAGATACGCCGTCAGAGCGTCCGCGCTCCGCTCATCGTCCGTGAGGTGCAACCCGAGGGTCCGCGCGATCGTGGGGGCGACCAGCAGGGGAACGTCGACCGAGGCCAGGGCGACGAAGCCGACGCCGTCGACGAAACGGTCCTGGACCTCGTCCGCCACGCGCAGCGCCAGACGTGTTTTACCCACACCTCCCGGTCCCGTGAGCGTGAGGAGCCGCACCTCCGGGCGCGCGAGGGCCGCGGAGACGCCCACGAGGTCTGAGCCCCGCCCCAGCAGGGGCGTTGGTTGCGCGGGTCGGGCTCGTGGTGGATCGACAAGAGGCGATGGGCTCCCGCGCGCTCCGCGCCGCCGCGCCACCGTGGCCTCCAGCGCCGCGCGCTCCGGCGCCGACAATTTCAGGGCGTCGCCCAGTAACGTGATGGTGTCCTGATGCGGCCGGAGGTTCAACCCACGCTCGAGATCGCTGATCGAGCGCGCGCTCACCTTTGCCGCCTCCGCCAGCGCCTCCTGCGAGAGGCCAGCGGCGACGCGGTGAGTTTTGAGCAAATGGCCAAAAAGTGAGGCGCGCGTCATAAGCGACGATAATCCTGTGCGTTAATTCTGTGACTTCTTCATGGTCGCTGTGGCTCACCGGTCGTTAGGATAGGGAGAGGGTGCAACAGGATGCTATCGATAGGCACGCCCTCATTGTAACGATGTAAGCGGGAGGGATACGCGCGATGCTGTTCTTTCCCCCTGTGGCGATGTCGGCTCGGATAAGTTTCAACGTTGCCTCGCGCGTTTCTACGGGGCAAGGGCATTGACGTCGTCGACGGCGTCCAGATCCGGCGTCAGGCCCGACCCATCCAACGTAGAGCGAGAGGGAGTAAAAGAGTGAATGGTGATAGATCAACCGGGCAAACGCGGCGCGAGACGCGCGACAAGATAGGCTACGTCTTGCTGGCGCTGTTGTTCATGCTGGACATGCCGTTGCATGGTCAGACAGCAGTATCCGCAACCAGGGCGTCATTCCTGACCACGGTGCAACAGCGTCTTTCTACCGCACCGGCCTTCGGCGCCTCGTCCGGCGGTGGCGCGGGGGCCGGCGCCGCACCGTCCGTGCAGCGCACGCTGTTCTTACAGTCGCCCGCGCCGTACACTCTTTCGAGCACCTTCGTTTGGGCCATCGGCGCCGTCTCCTCTCGTCCTGGCCCCTCCGTCTCCTCGCTGGCCCTCTCGGGCTGCTGGAGCCCCCGCCAGATCGTCCGCGCCTCGGCTGCCCTGGGCGTCGGTCGGCGCCGGCACACCCTGCGGGTGGGCCTCGACCAACGCTCCGGCGCCCTCACCCTGGGCCCTCTGCGCCCTGACGACCTGCCGCTTGCCCTGACCGTGCTCTTCCGGGCGCGCTGGCGGGGCGCTCCCACCGGCGCGCGTGCCGTGCTGCGCCTGGGCGCGTATGGCACGCGCGCGGCCGCGCTGGGCGGTCCTCTTTGCCAGTCCCGTCCTCTTTTGCTTGCTCCCCTTGTGCCCGCCGTCTCCTCCACCTTCGTCACGTCGATCGAGGGCGTGGCGCTGGCGCCCGGCCAGCAGGCCACCTCACTCACGCTTCAGGGGTGCTGGAGCGCGGGTCAGGTCGCGCGTCTCGCGGCCGACCGGCGCGGGTTGCACCCGCGCGTGGATCAGCGCAGCGGCTCCCTCGTCGTCGACGACCTCAAGCACGGGCAAACGCTTCTGCCCTTGACGCTCGTGGCGACGTATCGCACCCCCTTTAAGAGTGCGGCGCACGGCGACCGCCTCGTCGTACACACGGTGACGGTGCGCGTGACACACGTGCGGCGGCAGGGGCGTCCGCTGACCCAGACGACGCGCACGACCAAGACGCTCGTCTTCGTGCTCGACGGTCCCGCTTGTCCCGTCGTACAACTGCCGCGACACTATCCGACGCCGACGCCAGGGCAGCCAACATCGGCGTTGGCTGCCCCGGCGCCCCGGAGCAGCGCAACCCCGGAGCGCCTGGGTAGTGTCCCGCCACCCGCTCCCTCGACACCGGCGCCGTCCGTCACGACCGCGCCCAGCATAAGCGCCACGCCGGTCTCAGCGGTCGCTATCACGCTGGTTCCGGCGGCTACGACCGTGCCGACGAGCACGCAAGCGCCGATCGCGACCACACGCCAAACAGTGACGAACGCGCCGACCGCGACGGCCGTCCCAGGTGTGGGCGCCACGCCCGTGCCGACGAACATGACCATACCGACGCCAACCGCGACCGGGAGTCCAACGCCGACGAGCGCGCCGACCGCGCCGACCGCGACCGGAACGGCCGTCCCAGACGCCAGCGCCACGACGGCGCCGACGGCCACAACCATGCCGACGGCCACGTTAACATCAACATCGACAAGCACGCAGGCGCCGACCGCGACCGTGAGCCCAATGCCGACGAGCGCGCCGACCGCGACCACCGTACCAGGCATAAGCACCACGCCAACGCCGACCGCGACCACTAGGACCGCATTGACGCCGACGACCACGCCGTCAGCCACAACCACTCCGATGCTGACGACCGCGCCAGCATCGACAAGCACGCAGGCGCCGACCGCGACGGCCGTCCCAGGCGCGAGCGCCACGATTGCGCCCTCGGCCACGATCGTGTCCACGACCATGCCGACGCCAACGTCTACCTCGTCCCCCTCGCCGATGGGTCTCCCGCCCGATCCCGCATCGATCGCGCCGCACGTAGATATGAGCGTGGCCACTAGCCTGATTTCCGCCACGCAGTTCCTCTACACCGGGGCCAACCCCATCCAGACGGGCGTGATCTCCGGCACGATCGACCCTCTACGCGTGGCCGTCCTGCGCGGGCAAGTGCTCGACGCGGCCGGGCAGCCGCTGCCCGGCGTCATCGTCGCCGTGCTCGACCATCCCGCGTTCGGCCAGACCCTCTCACGGGGAGATGGTCGGTTCGACCTCGTCGTCAACGGCGGCGGCGCGCTGACCGTGACCTACACCAAAGAGGGGCGCCTTCCGGCGCAGCGCCAGGCACAGACGCCCCCCCAGGACTTCGTGCCCGTGCCTGACGTGGCCTTGGTCAAGGTCGATCCCCGGGTCACCACCATCGATCTGTCGTCCAGCCAGGCGCTGCAGGTGGCGCAGGGCAGCCCCGTCAACGACGTGGATGGGCAGCGCCAGGCGACCTTGTTGTTCGCGGCAGGCACCCAGGCGACCATGACCAGGCCCGACGGCTCCACACAGCCCCTGTCCACGTTGCACGTGCGCGCCACCGAATATACGGTCGGCGTCAATGGCCTCCTGGCCATGCCCGGCGCGTTGCCGCCGACCAGCGGCTACACCTACGCAGCTGACTTCAGCGTCGACGAAGCCCTGGCGGCCGGTGCGACGAGCGTGCAGTTCACCCAGCCGGTGGTCTTCTACGTCCAGAACTTCCTGAACTTCCCCGTCGGCCTCGCCGTGCCGGTCGGCTCCTACGACCGCCAGGTGGGACAGTGGCTCGCCGCACCGAACGGGCGCGTTATCAGCATCCTGAGCGTGACCGACGGCAAAGCGGACCTGGATGTCGACGGCAGCGGGCAGCCAGCGGGCGACGCGGCGCTGGCCGCGCTGGGCGTCACCGACGCCGAGCGCGCGCAACTGGCGACGCTGTATCAGCCGGGTCAGAGCCTGTGGCGCACCGCGATCACGCACTTCTCACCGTGGGACTGTAACTGGCCCTATGGACCGCCCTCGGACGCGACGCCGCCCAACCAGCCTCAGCCCCAGCAAGAGCTGCCGCTCTCCAGTCCTGACGATCCTCCTGGCTTCACGCTCCAGAACCAGACGTTGAGCGAATCTCTTCGCCTCAACGGCACGCCCTACGACCTGCACTACGAGAGCGACCGGGCGCCGGGGCACAAGACGGGCGACACCGTACAGGTGTCGGTCACCGGCCCCACCGTGCCCGCGTCGCTCTTGCGCGTCGAGGTAGAGATCGACGTGGCCGGCGAACATTTCAAGCGCATCTTCTCGCCCGCGCCGAACCAGAGCTTCACCTTTATCTGGGACAGGAAAGACGCCTATGGGCGCGTGTTGCAGGCCCCGCAGCCGGTCAGCGTCCGTCTTGGCTACGTCTATCCCGCTGTGTACCAGACGCCGGCGCGGTTGCAGCGCAGCTTTGCCGCCCTCTCGGGCGTGCCTCTGAGCGGCAACAGGGCGCGTCGCGAGGTCACGGTGTGGCAAGCGTGGCGCAGCACGGTCACCGGCGTGGGTGCGTATGACGCGCGCGGCGAGGGCTTGGGCGGCTGGACGCTGAACGTGCATCACGTCTACGCCCCCGGCGTTCACGTCCTCTACAAAGGCGATGGCACGCAGGTCGGCGGACAGAGTCAGAACAGCGCGACCGCGCTGCGCATCGACACGGTCGCGGGCAGTGGCGTCAAGGGCGATGGGGGCGACCACGGCCCGGCCACGGCGGCAAGCCTGAACGACCCGGCCGCCGTGGCCGTCGGACCCGACGGCGCCCTCTACATCGCCGACACGCTCAACGCACGCGTGCGCCGCGTCGGACCCCAGGGGACCATCACCACCGTCGCCGGCACGGGGACCGCCGGTGACGGTGGTGACGGCGGCGCGGCCACGGCCGCGTCTTTAAACGGTCCGTCCGGCCTGGCCGTCGGACCCGACGGCGCCCTCTACATCGCCGATACACTCAACGCACGCGTGCGCCGCGTCGGCCTCGACGGAATCATCACCACCGTCGCCGGCACGGGGGTCGCCGGCTTTGGCGGGGACGGCGGCGTGGCCACGGCGGCGCAGCTCAACAACCCTACGGGCGTGTCTGTGAGTCGGAGCGGCGATCTCTACATCGCCGACGCACTCAATGCGCGCCTGCGCCGCGTCGGACCCGATGGCTTTATCTCCACCGTGGCCGGGACCGGTACACGCGGTGGAAATGGCGACGGCGGCGCGGCCCCGCGGGCGCAACTCTCGCAGCCAGAGGGCGTGACGGTGGGGCCGGACGGCACGATCTACATCGCCGACAGCGGCAACGGGACGATCCGGCGCATCGGTCCGAACGGGATTATCTCCTCCGTGAACGCGAACTTAAATCTCCTCACGGCCGATGGCAGATACCGCGCGAACGTGGCTACGGGGTTCACCGGGTACCACATGGGCGTCGCCGTGAGCGCGGATGGCTACCTCTTTGTCTCCGAGGGCAGCTATAGGCAGATCGTGCGCGTCGCACCGGATGACAGCGTCGTGCGCGTCGCCGGGACCGGCGTCGCGGGCGCCGCGGGCTTCAGCGGGGACGGCGGCGCGGCCACAGCGGCGCGCCTCAACAACCCCATGGGCGTGGCGATCGGGCCGGACGGCGCCCTCTACATCGCCGATACGGCCAACGAGCGCGTGCGCCGTGTGGCCTCGTCGTTGCCCAATGTGTCGCTCACCGAGAGCGCCATCGCCTCCGGCGACGGCGCCCAACTCTACATCTTCAATGCCGCGGGACGGCACCTGCGCACGGTCGACGCCGTGAGCGGCGTGGTGCTCTACCGCTTCGGCTACGACGCCTCTGGGCGCCTGGTCTCCCTCACGGACCGCGACGGGAACGTCACGACGATCGCGCGCGAGGGCGGCGGGAATGCCACGGCCATCGTCGCCCCCTACGGCCAGACCACCCGCCTCTCGCTGGACGCCAACGGCTTCCTGGCCAGCGTGACCGACCCGCTGAGCCAGACGACGGCGTTCACCGTGACGCCCGACGGACTCTTGACGGAGCGAACCGATCCCCAGGGCCGCGGCTATCGCTTTAGCTACGACGACCGGGGACGTCTGGTGCAAGATCGATTGCCCACCGGCGGCGTCTACACGCTCGCGCGCTCCGAGGACGCCGCGCACAGGTACACGGTCACGCTGACCACGCCGACGAACCAGACGAGCACCTATACGGTGCAGGACCTCTCCAACGGTGGGCAACAGCGCATCAACACCGGTCCCGACGGGCTGGGGCACGGCGCCGTCACGAGCGCGGACGGCAGTTCCACGCAAACGGAGCCTGACGGCACGACCATCACCAGCGTGCTCGGCCCCGACCCGCGCTTCGGGATGCAGGCGCCGCTCGTGGTCCTCTCGCGGCTGAGCACGCCCGGCGGCGTGGCCGCTCTCTCCACGTACAGCCAGACACTGACCCTGGCCGATCCGGGCAACCTCCTGAGCGTCGTCGACGTGACGACCACGGCGACGCTGAATGGCTCGACCGCGTCCACCGTTTATAGCGGCGCGCGGCGGATGAGCACGAGGACATCGCCGCAGGGCCGCACCAGCGCGATCTTCTACGGCGACCGCGACAAGGTGGTCGAGCAACAGATACCTGGTGTGCCGTCCCTCCGCTCGACCTACGACAGCCGTGGACGCCTGTCCACGACCGTGCAGGCGACGCGGGCCTACACCTACACCTACGACGACCAGGGCCTCCTGGCCAGCGTGACCGACCCGCTCGGTCAGACGCAACGCTTTGCCCACGACGCGGCCGGTCGGGTCATCACGCAGACGCTGCGGGACGGGCGTCAGGTCGGCTTCCGGTATGACGCCAGCGGCAACCTGACCGCGCTCACGCCGCCGGGCCGCGCCGCGCATACCTTTACCTACAACGCGCTGGACGCACAGCAGGACTACGTTCCCCCGGCTCTCAGCGCCGCGCCGGCCGTCACCGCGACACATAACACGTACAACGCCGAAGGACAGCTCACGGGCGTCACACGGGCTGATGGAGCCACGATCGGCCTGGCCTACGACAGCGCGGGGCGGCCGCGCACGATCACGACCCCTGAGGGCCAGACGACCTACGGCTACGACCCGGCGACGGGCCACCTGAGTACGATCACCGCCCCTGACGGCGGCGCACTGCGGTACGGCTACGACGGCAGCCTGACCACCGTCGTCAGCGCGACGGGCGTGGCCACGGGCTCCGTCGGTTACGGCTACGACAACAACCTGCGCCTGGCCTCGGAGAGCGTGAACGGCGCCGCCGCGATAGGCTTCAGCTACGACCAGGACAGCGTGCTGACCCAGGCCGGCGCGCTGAGCCTGGGCCACGATCCTCAGAACGGTCGTCCAATCAGTTCCACCCTCGGGACGGTGGCCGACGCCCTGAGCTACGATACGTTTGGGGAACTCGCGCGCTACGACGCACAAGCCGGCGCGACCGGGTTGTTGTCCGACGCCTACACGTACGACCCCCTGGGCCGCATCACGGGGAAGACGGAGACCATCGGCGGCGTCACGCACACCGACGGTTACCACTACGACGTCGCCGGACGCCTCGTCGAGGTCGACCGCGACGGCGCCTCGATCGGCCAGTACAGCTACGACGCCAACGACAACAGGACTAGCGTCACCACGGCGTCCGGCGCCACGACGACCTCCACCTACGACGCGCGAGACCGCCTCATGCAGGCCGGCGGCACGACCTACGCCTCCACGGTCAACGGCGACATCCAGAGCATGACCGACAAGACCACCGGCGCGGCGACCACGTACAGCTACGACACGCCAGGCGCCCTCGTCAAGGTGATCTTGCCGAATGGGACGCGCATCGATTATACCCTCGACGGGCTGCACCGGCGAATCGGCAAGCAGGTCGACGGCATTCCCGTGCAGGGCTTCCTCTACGGCCTCAACCCGCTGCGGCCCGCCGCGGAGTTGGACGGCGCCGGGGCCGTGGTGAGCCGCTTCGTCTACGCGGGAAACCGCGGGGCGCCCGCCTACATGGTCAAGGGCGGCGCTGCCTATCGCCTTATCAATGACCAGTTGGGCAGCCCGCGCCTCGTCGTCGACATGGCCACGGGACAGATCGTGCAGCGCATGGACTACGACGCGTTTGGCGCCGTCATCACCGATACGAACCCCGGCTTCCAGCCCTTCGGCTTCGCCGGCGGCTTATATGACCGCCAGACGGGGCTCGTCCACGACGGCGCACGCGACTACGACCCGCGGACGGGACGCTGGACGGCGCGCGACCCCCTGCTCTTCGACGGCGGCCAGACCAATCTGTACGTCTACGCGGGCGACGACCCGGTCAACGGACGCGATGCGAACGGACTGGGCGGCTCGGTCACGGTGGGTGGCAACGGCCCTGACGGCGGCAGCGGCCTTGGCGGCCTACAAAGCCCCGGCGCCCCTCCCATCGACCCCATCAATCCGACGGATACGACGAACACGCTGCATCCCGGCGACCGTGGGGCCAGCCCACAGGATGTCCAGCAGATCATAGACGCGGTGAAGACGGCAAGCCCTTCACTGAATGCTGCTGACGACGCGGCGCAGTCAGACGGCGGCGCGTTCGGGTTCGCACGTATTAGCCGAATAGTACAGGCTGTACTGACAGCCGAGATGCTGAATCCCGACGGCCACGGGGTCAGCGACCAGGATGTCCAGAACATCATAGACGCATCGCAGCCCGCCAGCCCTCACCTCAGCGCCTCTGACGGCGCGGCGCAGTTAGGCGTGTTCGCAAGCATTGAACGAACGGTAACCGCTGCAGCAAACTCGCTTCTGAAATAATCGTCAGTGCGGCGTACGTCGACGTCGTCGGGCAGCCTTGAGATTTGACGGCTAGTGGATGGAATGCTTTGATCGTACGCGGCGTCTCCCGCCGTTGCAAAGATTGGTGAAAGGTAAGCACATGGACCCTCGAACGCACGTGCCTGACGACCTCTCGACGATCGCGACAACGCACCGTGACCCATGCGACCAAGATAGCGCGTCGCCGCCTGGAGAAACCAGCCCAAGCTCTCTCTCGCGGCGCCCCATCGCGGCGCGTCAAGAGGGCGCCACGCATCCATGGTCGCGAGGGCTGGGCGCGACCAATGGCGTGGGGAGGACGGCACAACGCGCATTTATGGTGTTGTGTCTGGCGCTCTCAGCAGTGGGTGGGGCGCGCGCTGCCGTCTCCGCGCGCGCGCACCCTGTCCTCCGTCCGCTCACGCCTCCTCTTGCCGATGGAGCGCCTGGCGACGGTGGTCCCGCCCTCAAAGTCCATGAAACCACGGTGCACGAATTTTCGTCCGTCGACTTGTCTCGTGCGCTCGCGCTGAAACGCGACGGCAGCGTGTGGGCGTGGGAGAGCAAAAAGGATTCAGCGACGGGGCGTGTCGTGAACGTCGCCCCCCACCGCATTCCCGGCCTCCCGGCGATCGTGACTCTCGCGGGCCGCTACGGTCTTGTCCTTGCGCTGACCGGTCACGGCGACGTATGGTCATGGGGCGAGAATGACGCGGGCCAGCTTGGACGAGGAACGAGCGGGCGTGCAAACCCCATTCCCCACCGTATCAGTACGCTCACGCGGATCCTAGCCATCGGCGCGGGCGATCGCTTCAGCCTTGCCGTGCGCGGCGCCCCGTCTCCCCACCGCTAGGCGACGGTCCACTGTAAGAAATCTATCTGGCGCCACGGAAACGGGAAGATCTGACGCGGTAAGAGGGCACAGGAGACCGAGAGGGATGACCGACGCAAGCGTTGGTCACGAAGCGGGGCATTTCAGAGGAGATTCCGTTGGGGTCTGTTGAGATAGGGGTAAAGATGTGCGGGATGAACCATGTCGATCCGCCAATCGAGCGTCGTGCGAGGGTGTTCTGCTGTCGACAGAGGGTCGAAATGGGCTAGCGCAACCGACTACTTTGATGGTTTTTCGGCCAAAACGCCCCATCTTCCTAGGCCTCCACGGATCCCCTCGCTGTGACAGTAGGTGTCGCTAGTGGACCGTAGCGATCCGCTCCCCGCCAGGCCGCCGCTAGAAGGTTTTGTCAAAAGACGAGGTCGCGCGGGTCCGAACGGACAAAAGCCCAGGGCGGCGAGGACGAATGCGCCCTCTTTCAGCGGGGAACGAGCGTGTGATACGCGCTATCGCCCCCGCTCAAACGAGAATCACCAGGGAATGACGGTGCGTCTTGCGGGAGATGTCATGTGGGCGGGGGGACAGCCCTATCACCGGTACGTCAAGGAAAGGATAAGAAGATGACGTTATTTGTCGGGCGCGCGGGTCGCGTTCTCCTACAAGTTTCACTCCTGCTGGGAGCAATCGCCACGGCCAGCCCCAGTCATGTGCTGGCAAAGACGACGACCATGCGCTACGCCAGCTCCGCCTACGGCTATACGCTGCAACTGCCCTCTTCGTGGACGCGCCTCGCCGGCGTACGCTGGACGCTCGGCGGACCCGCCGCCGACCTCACGATCATGACGCCCGACCACCAGGCGGCGTTCGGGGTCATCGTGACGCCGACGGGTTCCAGGGTGTACTCCAGCTCCGAGCTTCAAGACGTCGCTCTCCGGCTGCTTTCCCAGGAGAACGACATCCTGCCCTCGGTCAAGCTCCAGACGAAGAAAATCGTGATCAACGGCGTCCCCTACGAGACGGCCTCGGGGTACATCTCCTCTGGCCTCCCCCTTATGGCGACCATCGTCGCGGTGTTGGTGACGCAGCGCCACCATCGCCTCTACGCCCTCATCAGTCTCGTGTACCTGCAAGTGTTCACGACGCCGGCCGCCAGTGGGGGGGAGCCGACGCCGACGCCTGAAGGAAACGGCGAGGCGCCGTTGCGTGCACCGGCGGAGATCAACGCGCCATCCGCTGGTGCGCGTGTGAACACGGCTCCTTGGGGCTTTCACGGGGAGGGGCGAGAGTTCCTCCCGCAGCAGCCCCTGGATCCTCCCGCACCACTCCCGACCGACCGCCTGCGCGGCAACAACTGCCGCACTGTGAACGATGGAGGGCTCGCCGTGGTCGACCGCAACTGCGCCTTTGCAGCGGAAGGGAAGGCCCTGGCGACGGCAATCTCTACGCTCAAAATCGACCCGCGCGCGGAAGACGACCATCGCCCCGCTGCCCCGGTTAGCGTCGACGGCTTCAAGTCGCTCTCCGACCCAGCGCAAGACTATCGCGTTGAGTACCCCGCGCAGTGGATACGAGTTCCGGCGCCGGGAACAGTCGCGTTTCTTCGCTCACGGGATCAGAACGCGGGCGTCGGGGTCACCATCGCGCCGATCGACGCCGACACGCTCTCGGAGGCCGACCTGAGCGCCGCCGCCGACCACCAACTCGCCTTGGTCGCCTCCATACCCGGCGCCCTCGTCCATAAAACGGTGCATGCGCACGGGACCACATTCGTCATCGCCTACGCCAGCGGGGCAGGCGTGACTCTCACGGGCGGCAGCCTCGGTCAGGCTCAGATCGTCGTCGTCGCCACGGCCTACCACCACCGCTTGTACACTACGACCGGCCTGGGCCTCACCGTGCTGGGAGCGAACAACGATGTCACCCCCATCCTGTACCCGTATTTCTCGCCGTTTACGACGCTGGCGCGCCGCTATCAAGGTCTCCTCGATACGCACGGCCAGGAAGCGCAACTAGCGCTGCGGGCCGCGCTGACCCTCGTCGTCGCTACCCCTTCGTAACGAAGAGGGAGGGTGGGGAGCAAGCGAGGAAAAGACAGTGTGCCGCGTGCCCATAGGCGTGCGGTCTGGAGAGGTAGAGGCGTCGTCGTCTCCATCTCTCTCGCTCTAGGAACTCTGGGCGCGGCGCCCGCGACCCCGAGCGCGCCCGCAGGCGCCGCGGGGAAAGACGATCCTGGCCCTACTCTCTGCAATGTCGATAGACCTGTTCAACCGTGCTTCTACAGGTTCCATTGGGTCGTGCTGAGTTGACATGTTATGGCCGAAAGATCGTCGTTCGTCAGCGCTCTGGCCTGCTGCGCCGCGAACAACGCACTCAGGCCACGATCCTGCGCGGGGTCCATCCGCGCCTCCGTCCAATCTACGCTACCTGGACTAAGAAGTACAGTTCTTAACCCGTGGTGGAGGCGCAAGGGCGCAAGGGTTTATATTTTCTCTACAGAACTTATGCCCACATTCCGTACATAATGTCCTAGACTTCGTTAGCAGCGCCATTGGTATGCATGGTTCGACCATCGTAGGCCGAATAATCCCTGCGGATGCCCGGTTTAGACGGCTAGACAAGCCCTAGCCCCGTATGCTAAACCTCACTTTAAGCGGGGATGGCCTCGCAGCAATAACGCTCCTCCCCCTCAACGTTCGTCCCGGCAGCGTCGCCTCATCCTTCCTCGTTTCACGTCTTTTTTCCTTGGCTGACTAGAGAGGATTTATTGATGACCGCCCACGCCCATTTCTCGCGCGCCCGCACCCGCGCTGCTCTGCTTTGCTCGTCGTTCGCTCTCTCGGCCCTACCGTTGCTCGGCGCTGCCCACGTCGCGGCCAGCACGCCCGCGGCGCATCCCGCCATCCCACAGGGAGGCACGGTGATCGCCGCCGAGGCCGATACGCCCTCGGCGCTCAATCCATTGCTCAACCAGCAGTTGTCGACCGTCGACATCGACTCCGCCGTTTTCGACGGCTTGATCAGGATCGGCGACAAAGGCCAGTTTAACCCCGACCTCGCCAGCAGCTACACGAAGAGCGCCGACGGCCTCTCCTGGGTCTTCCACCTCAACCCCAAGGCGACGTGGCAGGACGGCCAGCCGTTCACGGCGGCGGACGTGATCTATAGCACGGGTCTCGTCAAAAACCCCGCGTTTGGCGCCACCTCAGTGTTGGGCTTCGACCATATCAAGACGATCAAGGCCGTGGGCAAGTATGAGGTAGACATCACCTTGACTTCGCGCTACGCGCCCTTCCTCAATTACTACGGTGCGGCGTTCATCCTGCCTCAGCATATCCTGGGCTCGATCGCGCCAGCCAAGATCCGCACCGACAGCGCGTATAACACTAAGCCGCTCGGCACCGGTCCCTTTGCCGTCACCGACGTCCGGGCCGCGGACCACTACACGCTGACCGCCAACAAGAACTACTTCCTGGGGGCGCCGCACCTGGCTCAGCTTATCTTCCGCATCGTGCCCAGCAATGCCACCGTGCTCAGTCAGTTGCAGACCGGCGAGGTCACGTTGGCCGGCCAGACGGCTAATCTTGACCCGCGCCAGTTCAACGTCGCCAAGCACGTTCCTATCCTAAAGACCTACAACTCGCCCGGCTTCAACTGGCAGCATCTCGACTTAATCGAGACCGGCTTCCTCAAGGACGTCAAGGTGCGCCAGGCCCTTCAGTCGGCGACGCCGCGGCAGCGCATCATCGACGTCGTGCAGCTCGGCTACGGTGTGCCGCAGTACGCCGACCAGGCGCCCGCCAAACCGTACTACGACCAAGCGGTGACGAGGTACTGGCCGTACAACGCCTCGAAGGCCGCGGCTCTGCTGGCCGCCGACGGATTCACGAAAAACTCCAGCGGCGTCCTCACCAAGAACGGCGTTGCGTTCAACGTCGATCTGTACGTCGACGCGAGCTCCACGTCGCAGCTCAACGCGGTCCAGATCATTAAAAACGCCTGGGGGCAGATCGGCGTCAACGTCACCATTCGTTCGCTCGATCCTGCTACCCTGTTCGGCCGCACTGGGCCGCTCTACGACCCCAACCGCCTGAAATCGTCGACGATGAAGGCCGTGGACTACGAGTGGATCGAAGGCGCGGATCCCGACGGCACGTTCTTCTGGTCCAGCTCCAACATCGTTTCCGCCAAGATCCAGGCCGGCGGCAACTTCGACGGCTACTCTAACCCCATGGTCGACACCCTCCTGGCGCAGGGTTTGACCACGACGGACATGGCCTCGCGCCAAGCGATCTACAACAAGATACAATTGATCCTGGCCAACGACGTGCCGGACGTCTGGCTCTACTGGGGCAACGTCTTGACGGTCGCCACCAGCAAGCTGCACGGCTACGATCCCAACCCGTTTAACTACGACACGGCCTGGAACGCCAAGGATTGGTACATCCAGTAGCGGTCGTTTCATCCAGCGCTAACACAACACTCATGTGACCTGGCGCTGCACGGCCCCTTAGAGCCGTGCAGCGCCGCAAGGATTCGGCGATTTAGGGTACGTCAGACTAGGAGTTCTGCCATGGGGCGCTATCTCACACGCCGTCTTCTCATCCTGGTTCCGCTGCTCCTCCTCACGACGGTCATCTCGTTCGCGGTGATGCAACTGGCGCCGGGAGGCCCGCTGGCCGCCTACGAGCACTCTCCCAGCATCACGGCCGCGCAGCTCAAGGCGATCGAGCACGACTTGGGCCTCGACCAGCCCGCCTACATCCAGTATTTGCGCTGGCTCGGCGGGTTAGTCCACGGCGACTGGGGCTACTCGCTGCAGAGCGGCGATTCCGTCCTCTCGCTCATCTGGGACCGCTTAGCGGCGACGCTCGAGTTGGTAGGGTCGGCTTTTGCCCTCTGCCTCGTGATCGCGCTCCCGCTGGGCATCTTAACGGCGGTCTTCCGCTACAGCATCTTCGATTATGTCGCCTCGCTGGGCGCTTTCGTAGCCTACTCGGTGCCCGTCTTCTGGGCTGGCTTGATGGTCCAACTCCTGTTCTCCGTCACGCTCCATTGGCTTCCCACGGCAGGTATGTACACCGAGGGCGTGCCCTTCGCGCTCGGCGATGCGCTGTTGCACCTCGTGCTTCCGGCAACCGTGCTGGGACTAGGCATCATCGCGAGCTGGAGCCGCTACCTGCGGTCCAGTATGTTGGAAGTCTTGCAGCAAGACTACCTGCGGACGGCGCGGGCCAAGGGCATCGCTGACCGAACCGTGGTGCTCAAGCACGCGCTGCGGAACGCCGTGGTCCCGCTTGTCACCGTGATCGCGCTCGACGTGCCTTTGCTGTTCACGGGAGCGTTGGTCGTCGAGGTCGTGTTCTCCTGGCCGGGGGAAGGCCGCCTTTTCTTCGACGCTCTGCACAACCGCGACTACCCCGTCTTGATGGGTGTGCTGCTCGTCTCCGCTTTCTTGATCTTATTCAGCAACCTCTTAGCCGATTTATTGTACGGGTGGCTCAACCCACGGGTGCGCTATGACTGAGCAAACACGGAACCCGTCCTTCGGGACAGCGGCGCTGCCCGTTAATGGGTCGGCTGAGAGTATGGATGAAGCGTTAGACCAGCCTATCAAGCGGCCATCGCTCTGGCGGCGCTTCGCCCGCCACAAACTGGCAGTGGTTAGTTTCTTCATCATCATAGCCTTTGCTCTGGCCGCGGTCTTCGCCACGGTCATCGCGCCCTACGACCCCTTCGCGCAAAGCTTCGACCCGACGCTTGGCCCCAGCGCGGCGCACTGGCTGGGCACGGATGAGTTGGGGCGCGATGAGTTGAGCCGCGTCCTGCTCGGGGCGCGCGTCTCCCTAGGCATCAGCCTGGGGGCGACCGCGGTCGCCGTGCTCATCGGCTTAGTGATTGGTTCGATCGCGGGCTACAGAGGCGGCGCCGTCGACAACGTGCTGATGCGCGTGGTAGACCTGGCGCTGGCCTTCCCCGCGCTGTTCTTGATCTTGATTGTGGCCGTGAGCGTGGGCGTCACCGTGGTGACGATCATCATCTTGATCGGCGCTTTCAACTGGATGTTCCTGGCACGGCTCACCCGCGCCGAGTTCTTGCAGATCAAAGAGCTGGACTATATCCAGGCAGCGCGCGCGACAGGAGTGCCGGGACGCCGTACTATCTGGCGCCACATCCTCCCGAACGCGATAGGGCCGATCATCGTCTCCACCACCTTCATCCTGGCCGGGACGCTCTACGTCGAGGCCGTGCTGGATTTCCTGGGTTTCGGCATCTCGCCGGACATTCCAAGCTGGGGCAATCTGCTGACGTCGGCCGAGAATGTCTTCTACACGGCGCCGCTGCTGGCCATCGTCCCTGGCGTCTTGCTGACCGTGGCCATCCTGTGCATGAACTTTATCGGCGACGGCCTGCGCGACGCGCTCGATCCGCGCAGCGTGCATTAACGATATTTAGGGGTCCTGCTAGAATATCGACGAAGACCGCGAAACCAGGCGTCTCCCGACCACCCGTGTTTCCGAGTTCTGATGCATTCCCCAACGATACTGCACTGGCAGGCAGCGTCGCCCCCGGTTTGTCCTGGTCTCCTCGTCGTGTAGGCCTCGCGTCTCTGTAAGTCGCTGCGTGTCCGCTCCTCCAGCGCACGTACCGACCGGCTGCTCCGCTCATCGCGTGGCGTCGTACTGCTCCAGTTCGTCGACGATCGAGCCGAAGTAACCGACAGCCTTGCGCAGCGTCGCGGGATCGCCGATGTCTACACCCCCGACAGCCAGCAGTTCGAGCGGGGGACGGGTGGCGCCCAGCGTCAGCATACGCAGCCAGCGATCGATCGCCGGCTGCCCCTGCTCCCGCATCGCGTCGACCGCCGTACACGCCGCCGCTAGCCCAGCAGAGTAACTATAGAGGAAGATGCTCATGTAGAAGTGGGGCATCAGCGCCCAGCCCAGCCTCGCCCCCTCGTCGATCTCCACCGTGCCGGCGTAGAACCGCTCCAACACCTCGCCCTGCACCTCTAGGATCGTGCCCAGCGGGAGCGGCCGGCCGGCCTCTGCCAGCTCGTACAGGCGCCGTTCCAGGTGCGCCGCCAGCAGCGCCCGCACCATGTTCGTGGTGAATGTCTCGGCCACCTGCCCCAGCAGCCAGCGCCGCTGCCGGGGATCCGTGGCCCGGTCCAGCAGAGACCGGCCCAGCAGCAACTCGTTCGCTGTCGAGGGCGCCTCAACCACCAGCGTCAGCGCATCCTGCGAGAAGGTGCTCTGCACCTGGTTCTGATAGGTCAGGTGGTAGTGGCCCGTGTGTCCCAGCTCGTGGGCGAGGGTGAACGCATTGCGATAGCTGTCGCGCCAGGTGAGGAACACGTACGGATGCTCGCCATAGACCGGCCAGGAGAAGGCGCCGCTGCGTTTGCCCACGTTGTCGGCGCGGTCGATCCAACGGTGTCTGAAGGCGTTCGCGATGATCTCTCCGTACTCCGCGCCAAACAGGCCCACCGCGTCGCGTATCCAACCGCCCGCCTCCTCGAAGGTGATCGGTGGTGCGTAGGCGGGATCGAGCGGCGCATCGAGGTCGTAGTACCGCAGTTTCTCCAGGCCCTGCGCGCGGGCGCGCACCCGGGCCAGCCTGCGCGCATGCGGTGCGATCTCGTCGTGTATCACGTCGAGAACGGCATGGTACACGGCAGACGGCGTCCGCTGGCGCGCCAGGATCATTTCCGTCGCCGAGCCATAACCGCGCAGCCTAGCCAGCACTACATTTTGCTTGATGTGCGTGGCCAGCGCGGCGGCCAGCGTCGCCTGCTGCCCGCGCAGCCCTGCCGTGAGCGAGAGATAGCTCGAACGGCGCAGCGCGCGATCGGGGGAGAGCGCGTGCGCCCCGCCGTAGGCGGCGATCGATACCGGGACCTCGGCGCCGTGCGCGTCGCGGGCGGGGGCGCAGGTCAGATCGAGGGTGGTCGCTAGTTGCCAGGTCGTCTGCGGCGCCGTCATGGTCTCGCCGAGCGCGGCCAGCGCCCTTTCGGTTTCAGGCGACAGCAAGTGCGCGCGCTGCCGTGCCAGATCATCGAGCAGCGGGCGGAACACGGCGATGTCCGGCTCCTGCTCCAGATAGCGTGCGACGGTCGTGGCGGGCAGCAGGGCCAGTTCGCGGTACACCGAGGACAGCGCCGCCTTCACCCGCGCGATGAGCGCCGCCGCCTGCTCGGCCATCGCCTGGTTGGCCGCCTGGGCGCCGTCCGCCGAGAGCAGGAAGTAGGTATAGATGCGAATCCGGTCCAGTCGCACCACCAGTTGCTCATTCGCCTGCAGACAGGCCAGCAAGGCGACGGCACTTTCCTCCAACCGCCCCTGATAGACGGTTATGGCGGCGATATCATTGTCGATGCGCGCCACAGCGGCACGCCAGTCGTCCACGGTCGCGTAGATATCTGCCAAGTTCCATTGCTGGTCGAGCGGGACCTGATCCCGTGTCAATCGCGCTGAAGACATGCCGCACCTCCTGGCTGCAACGTTGGCCTCTACTTGATAGAGTATAGCGGGAAGCGCCGCGCAGCGGGCGGCGGCTGGGCGCTCGTTTCGCGGGGCGCTGTCACGTTAGTAGGCCTGTCGCAGTATAGGAGAGGTATGAGGATAGCGGGCGCAAGGTGTGGTACGAGTTGCCGGAGGAGGTCGAGCACTAGGCGCCCGCGCGGCGTTCCTCAACGCGCCGACGCGGCGATCCGCAAAGCCGCTGCCCGCGACAGCGCCGACTCTAGCCGGAAGATCAAGCCACCGCGCGTCCACAGCAGCGTGTTGCCGGCCAGGCGGATGCGCTCCGTGGTCATGGAGCCCGTGACATCGGTGTACCAGAAGAGGTGCGGCCGCCCCGTCAGCCAGTAGGCCGGCGCCCCGTTGACCTGTGTCGCTTCGACCCGCGTGCCCGGTTCCAGACCCTTGCCATAGAGCGGAGCATTGTCGAAGGAACCGCGCGCCTCCGTGAGCAGCAGCCCGATCCGCGTCCTGGCCACTGCTGGCAGACCCCGCCGCGGACGATAGACGAGCCCGATCTGAGTTCCGTGCGGCAGCGCTTCCAAATACACCTCGTCGGGGGCGCCCAGCGCGGGCACGATCAACCGCTGGCCAAGGCCCAGCGGCGCCCCGAGGGGCGCGGAAGGGCGCGTGGGCGCCGCGGGCCGGTACGAGAACACCACGCCATGCAGCTCGAACCAGGAGGCCACGGCGGTGCGGGCGTCCGGCGAGAGGGTCAGCGTCCCCCCAGCCAGCACGACAAGTGCGCCTGCCGCGAGCAGGAGACGGCGCCACGGCCCACCCAGAGCCGTCCGAACTGGCGCTGGCGCGGCGGACGGCGCGTGCAGACGCTCCCGCACGGCCCCATCGACCGGCGCCAACGGAGGATAGGCGACGTGCCGCCCTAGGTCGCGCAGCTCCTGCTCCAACTTATCCTCGGTCGGCGGCCACGCGCTCTCAGGCATGCCGCGATCCTCCCTCATCGGCAACCGCCGCGTCGCCGTCGCTCACCAGTGCGCGTAGCCGGCCGAGCGCGCGGGATAAGCGCGACTTGACCGTGCCGCGGGGGCAGTCCAGCGCCTCGGCCATCTCCGCTTCCGAGAGATCGAGGAAGTAGCGCTCGGTGATGACGAGGCGATCGTCCACCGAGAGCGCGGCGAGCGCCCGCAGCAATGCGGTGTGCCGCTCCGCCCGCAGGGCGGCCGCCTCGGGAGACAGGTCGCTCTCCCCCGCGGGTTGGGTCTCTGCCACTCGCACCGCGAGGGTAGCGCGCCGCCCAGCCGCGACCTGCCGGTTGTGGGCCTCGTTGGCGACGATGCGCAGCAGCCACGGACGAAAAGGCCGGCCTATCTGGAACCGCGCCAGGGCATAGTATGCCTTGACGAAGGCCTCCTGGGCGGCATCCTCTACCTCCGCCGCGTTGCCCAGGATGAGATAGGCCGCGCGCGTGGCCACGTCCTGGTAGCGGCGCACGAGGACGCCGTAGGCGTCTACGTCACCCCGTTGCGCCCGCTCGACCAATGTCGCGTCCTCCAGGGGCGTGTCCTCCCGCGCGTCGCGGCTCTCGCGTGCGGTTAGCAGCGTCAACCTCGATTCTCAGGTTAGCCCTGTGTTAGAATCCCTTCAATGCCGCGGGCGTCGCTACCAACGGATACGCTGCCCTCGGTCGATCCGTCCGCTACGTCCAGGACCGTCACCCGGTTCTGGCGCGGCTGGAGCGCGTAGAGCCGCTGGCCGTCGCGGCTGAGCGCGACGCTGGAGACCGCGTGACCAGGGAGATCGGTGGCGCGCACCCGCAGGGCGCGGGTATCCAGCGCCCACACCCCTCGATCGGTCGCCACGTACATGGTCGCGCCATCGCGCGTGAGGGCGGCGGGCGTCAACATACGCGCGGGGGAACCGACGCGCTGAGCCAGGGTGAGGCCGGTTCGCGCCCCGTAGGGCAGCCCGCCGCGGACCACCACCAACCGGCCCAACACCGGATTGATGGCGTAGAGCGCGGTCCCGTCGGGCGAGACGGCCAGCGTGTAGTGGGCCAAGTCGGCGGCCGTGGCCGGGCTCTGATCCGGCAGCATGATGCAGTGGACGGCGTGCCGCTCCACACCCAGGGCATGGATAAACGCGCCCTGGCGGCCCGGTTGGACGTACAACGTGAACAGCCAGTCGCCGCGCGGCGACCACGCGCGCGTCCAGGAGACGCCACGCAGGGTGGGGTCGGTCTCGCCTGCCTCGCGCAAAACCTGCGCCTCCAAACGATGCCGGCGCAGGTCATACACCCGCACATTGTAGGCTTGGGCGCCGAGAATCCGCAGCAGGTAGAGGCGCGAGCCCGCCCCGTCGATGGCGTCGAGGCCGAAGTGTCCCGCGAGGTGGATGCGCGCCGCGACGCGCATGGTGGCCGTGTCGATCACAAGTGCCTGGGTATCGCTCTGGCCGGCGACAGCGTCGCGCAGGGCCAACCAGCGGCCGTTGAACGAGAGCGCGGCCAGGGTCGCCGAGGTGTCCGGCGCGAAGGCGCCGGGCCGCACACGCGGCAAGCTCCGCGGGCCGACGCCCGCCAGCGTCTGCGCTGTCCCGCCCGCCGGGAGACCGCCGAGGAGGACGGGAGGATAGTCGCCGTTCTGGGTCATGTAGTTGCCCGTGACCGTGACGGAGCGCAGGAGCCGCCCCGAGCCGGCGTCGACGGCCTGCACCACCGAATGGACGCCGTCCTTGAGGGTGGCGACGTAGAGCGTGCGGCCCGTGCGGTCGAGCAGCCCAGTAGGCAGTGGGCGTGCCGCACCGCCGTACGCCACCGGCTGGGCGAAGAGCGTGGTGAAGGGGTCCTTGCCGCTGCGCAAAACGACGATATCATGGCGTCCGGGGCCGGAGATAGCGGCCTGCACGGGCAGCGCGGCGGCAGCGAGGGACAGTATGGCGACGAGCAGCAGGGGTAGTTGGACGGGCGGACGGGGCGGGCGCATCGTGACCTCCTTGGCGTCTGGGCGACCATCACTTTTTTCACTACTTATACAAGCGCCGCGCCACATCGGTTCCCCTCACCGTGGTCTAGCGCCAACGCGGTGTAGACGCCTTCGCTTGCAGGCCATCACCGCTTACCTGCACCGTAGTGGGCTCTTGCCGGGCGTACAGAAATTCTTCGGCGAGGATGCGGTTGTACCGTTCGACTTTGCCGTTGTGTCGCGGGGGACTGACCCGCTTTCACTGATGTGCAGTGCGGCACGCCAGTTTTCGAGCGTGAAGGTTTGGGTGATCACGATGCTGAACGCACCGTTGGCTGCGTTCCGTTCCAGGGTTCCAGGAACGCGGCGGGCGCCGCGGATGCGCCCACCGCGCGAGAGCGGTCAGGAGATGCGGTCAGGCGGCGGCGCGTTCATTGACGGGTCGGCGGCGGAGGTCCACGCGCTGAAGGGCCGGGGGCAGGTAGGCGGCTTCGTCGGGCATGCCGACAGTCGTCCCGGGTGCAACGATCTCATCGATCCGGTCGAGGATCTCGTCGGTGAGCGTGACGTCGACGCCGGCGAGCAGGTCGTCGAGCTGCTCCATCGTGCGCGGCCCGATGATCGCGCTGGTCACGTCAGGGTGAGCGACCGCGAACCCCATCGCGAGGTGCGTCATCGACAGGCCCGCCTCCTCGGCGAGCGGGATGATCTGTTCGACGGCGTCGAGCCGACGCTCGTCACGGAGGCTCGTGAACATGGTCGCACGGCGCAGGTCGGTCTGCTGGCCCTTGCGGATGCGCCCAGTGAGCATCCCCTTCGCGAGCGGGCTCCACACCAGGGCGCCCATGCCGTAGCGACGGGCGACGGGCAGGACCTCGGCTTCGATGCCGCGGTTGAGGATCGAGTAGGGCGGCTGTTCGGTGCGGAAGCGCTCAAGGCCGCGCCGCTCGGCCACCCACTGGGCCTCGACGATGTCGGAGGCGGGCATCGTGGACGACCCGATCGCGCGGACCTTGCCGCTGTGGATCAGGTCCGAGAGCGCGGAGAGCGTCTCCTCGATGTCGGTGTCGGGGTCTGGTCGGTGGATTTGGTAGAGGTCGATGTGATCGGTCCGCAGGCGGCGCAGCGAGTCCTCGACCGCGGTCATGATCCAGCGCCGCGAGGCGCCCCGCTGGTTGAGGTCATCACCCATCGGGCGACTCAGCTTGGTCGCAAGGACGACGTTGTCGCGGCGTCCCTTGAGCGCTTTGCCCACGATCTCTTCGGACTCGCCGTGGGAATACGCGTCGGCGGTGTCGATGACGTTGATCCCCGCGTCCAGCGCTTTGTGGATGATGCGGATCGCGTCGTCGTGGTCGGGGTTGCCGATGGCCCCGAACATCATGGCGCCGAGCGCGTAGGGACTGACCTTGATGCCGGTCCGGCCGAGGGTGCGGTACCGCATGCCGTTTCTCCTTAATCAGTGATCGATGTATGGTGAACGCTGCTCCGATGCCGTATACTGAACTGAAGCGGAACGTTCTTCCGGAATTATACGGAATGCCTTTCCGAAAAGCAAGCGAAGGGGTGTCATGGCGGGGAACACGGCGCGCACCGGAGCTGACGCGATCGGCGCCGCGCGTCAGTTGCGCGCCGACGCGCGGCGCAACGGCGACGCCTTGCTCGACGCGGCGAAGGCCGTCTTCGGCGCCTCAGGCGTGGACGCGCCCGCGAAGGAAATCACCGATCTGGCCGGCGTCGGCGTCGGAACGCTCTACCGGCACTTCCCGCGGCGCTCGGACCTGGTCAAGGCCGTCTTTCAGCGCGAGGTGGATGCCTGCGCCGACGCGGCCCCGGCGCTGAGCGCCGCGCACGCGCCAGGAGTCGCCCTCGCGCAGTGGCTCCACCGGTACACCGCGTTCCTCGCGACTAAACGAGGACTCGCGTCAGCCCTCCACTCCGGCGATCCGGCCTTCGATGACCTGCCCGGCTACTTCATGCAGCGCCTCGGACCCACCCTCGGGTCACTGCTCGACGCCGCGACGGCGAGTGGCGAGATGCGTGCTGACATCAGCCCGAAGGATCTCCTGCACGCCGTCGCCAATCTGTGCCTGCCCGTGGCGGACGAGGGAGTTGCGTACAGCCAACGCATGGTCGCGCTCCTCATCGACGGACTACGCTACGGCGCCGCTACGACCCAGTCTCGCCCCTGACGTCATGGACGGATCGGTTCATCCCTCCCCGAAGTAGGGCCGGCCCGCCTCGATGAAGGACAACGGCAAGCCCGTGCCATCGTCCACGAGCGCCGTTCCAACGACGCAGACCCGGGGCGCCACGTGAGCCTCACGCCGTGTTCGATAGCCGGTCTCTGACCGGACGAGAGCACGAAAAAGTCGGGGGTGCTGCACCAGCGCGAGAGGGGGAAGACCCGTGCCGTGCCCCTCATGTCAGCGTCGCTCTTTTCACCCCTGGTCCGGCCGTTTTCCAGCGGCCCGGTGAGGGAGGCGCGCGCTCGAAACGACAAGCGCGCGGCCACGACGCCGGCAAGATTGGGCCGCGCTTTGCATGGAGTGAACGCGGAGCCTATGCTGGAGAGGAGGAAGGGGGTTGTATGCAGCGCGTGAAACGTATCCTGGTGCCTCTCGATCTGCACTATATGAGCGAGGCCAAGCTGCCTGTCGCCGAGGCGCAAGGTCATGCCTTCAAGGCTGAACTCATCCTGCTGCACGTTTTGCCTCCAGAAAAACTGGGCGCCGAGACGGTCTCCAGCGCCGAAGCTCAGGCGCGCAGCTATCTGGACGCCATTGCCGCGCGCCTGAGCACCGAGGGGTTAACGGCACGCCCCCTCGTGCGCTGGGGCACGCCCGGTCCTACCATCGTTGCGGAGATCGCCGCCCAGCATGCCGACCTCGTCGTGCTGGGAACGAGCTTGCGCCAGGGTCTGCGGAAATGGCTCCTTGGCTCCGTCGCGGAGAGCGTTCTCTCTAACGCGACGTGCCCCGTTCTACTGGCGCCAACGCCCGAGGGCAGCATCGTACAGCCGCCAGCGGTGCGCAGCTTCGACGACGACGCACGTCGCGCGGGCGCCGTTGCGCCGCGCCTCCTGGGCATCCGCACTGTGGAGGTGGCCCGCATCGTCGGTAGTGTGGGCCGGGCCTCGGAGCTCGACGAAGACTTCCGCACCCCCAAGCGAAAGATGGCGCAAGACTCGCGCTACAACCGCGTGTATGCGCTAATGAAAAGCGGTGAACGCATACCGCCCGTGGTTTTATACAAACTTGGCTACGGCTACTACGTTCTGGACGGCAACCATCGCGTCGCCGCGGCAAAAGACCTCGGCCAACTCGAGATCGACGCGGAAGTCACGGAATTCATTTCTCTAGGCGATGCCAAAGCACAGCGTCTGGCGGCGGAACGGCGAGCATTCGAACGGGAAACGGGGTTGCGTCGCATCGGCGTGACGGTGCCAGGCCATTATCAGCGTCTCGAAGAATTGATCCATCGCTACGCCGACGCCCACGCTGTCGCCGACCTGCACGAGGCCGCCCGTCGCTGGGAGGTCGAGATCTATAGGCCGGCGACGGAGCGTATACGCCGTCGGCGCACACCGCCTCGCTCGCCGGGTGAACGGACGGCCGATGTCTTCGTCCGTATGATCGACGATGCGGAGGGACGCGCCCTCCAAGATGAGGGAGCGGCGCCGGGCGCGACGCCGCCCCCTACCGAGACGACGACGCCCTAGATATAGACGCGGAGCGTCTTTCCTCTTGTTGAGGTCGACGCCACGATCGCGTCTGTACGGAGAGCGTCGTCGGCTTCACTACGTCCACCTCATAGCGGCCGTAGGCGTTGGCCACGGTCACGCCGTCGATCGTAGTGACGCGCGGAATCCAATTGGAAAGCAGATGGTTGTGTCCGTGCAGCCAGAGAGCGGGGCGCTGGTGCAGCAAGAGGCGGCGGTAGGCCAGCGAACCACGATGCGCTGGATCAGGAGCATCGCGCGTTGCATCGTCGAAGAGAGGCGCGGCATGGCTTACCATGATGTCCACACCTCTACTCCGATGCATCTTCCAATCGAGCCGCCGCACCCGCCAATCCGTCTGACGCTCGGTGTACTGGTACTCCTCGGGGCCGGCGTTGTAGCGTAGACAACCAGCTAGCCCGGCAATGCGTACGCCCTTGACGACGACGACGCGTCCGTCGATGTCGTCGCAGCCCTCAGGAGGATGTTTTCTATAACCTGTATCGTGGTTGCCGGCGACATAGAGCAGCGGAACGTTGAGGACGCTCACCAGGAACTCAAGGTAGGCGTGGTTCAGGTCGCCGCACGAAACGACCAGATCGACGCGGTCACGCCAGTCTTCCGGGCAAAAAAAGTCGTACAACGAGCGCTCTTCGACATCGGAGATCGCCAAAACACGCAGACTGTCGGACATCATTGGCTCAGACATGTATAGTATTATCGCTCTTTTGGTCCGTCTATGGAAAGGCGTTTTTGCCTTCGAAAATAAGGGGCGCCGCCGGAGCGTGCGCTACATGAACGGGAATGCTGGTCAGCATCTTTGCCGCTGCGCTATGGTCTCTATGTTTATGTGCATATAGCGACTTTGTCGCAACCCCATAATGTACTGGCGTTAACCTTTTCTCATTCCTTTTTCATTGGAGCTTTACCTTAGAGGCCTATCATTGCAAGAGAGGGTCACGTTGCCACCCCTTCTCGACAAATGAGTACGATGTGGCCGTTGCAGGTATGCAAGCATGAAGGAGAAAATCTATGGACATCAATCTACTAGTGCGTCGAAGCACGCGAAAAACGAAGATGGTCGTGCTTCTGTCGTGCGCCGCCGTGAGCGTCGCGGCTCAGACCCCACCGGTGGCGCACGCGATGACCGTTGGAACGTCTCCATCGTCTATGCCCGCGATCGGTCGATTGAACGGCGATATACCCGATTCCGCCGTGTACCTCCGCTATCAAGGCAGTGGCTTCAGCATCGAATACGTCGAGGGCTGGCTTCAAACGAAGGCCGCGCGGAGCGTGGCTTTCACCGATAAAGACAGCACAGTCGTCGCGAACATACAACGTCGTTTGAGTGGAGATCTTCACGGCTATGTGCAGCAGACGGACCTAGCACATCTCGCTCGAACACCTGGTTTCCATCGGGGCAGTCTCACACGCGACGCTATCGGCGGCTATCCCGCCATGCATCTTACGTACCGCAGCCTGTCCACTCCAGATGTGGTCACCGGCAAAACGGTCGCGCTACAGGTTGACCGCTACTACATCAATGGGGCGCATGGTCTGGCCCTGCTCACGCTTTCTTCGCCGCTCGGCGTCGACAACGTCGACGGTTTCCGACGCATCGCCCACAGCTTCCGATTCCGTTAGTCCTGCTCGGCCGACGATCTCGAGTCGTACGAAACCCAGCGTGGTCGCCTAATTTGGCGTAAGCCTGATACGGGCGACGCGAGGGTCTGTGAAAAGCCGGGGGCGAGCTGCGCGAGCGTTCGCCTCGTTGCTCGCCCTGGCATCCAACTACGGACGGGCACGCCAACGCCCGCGCTCCCCGTGTCTCTCATTCTGTATCTCGCGGACGGGTCACGGACCGCACGGACGACGTAAGGGGTACGTACGCGGGAACAAGAAATCTTACGCGTTACAGCGCGATCATGCGGCGTCACCCTTCTTTCAAAGGAGAACCAGCACATGGGGTCCACAATGCACAGCAGCGGCGCCATCGCGCTCAGTCTACGCGACGTCTTTAAAATCTACCGCGAGGGCGACGGCGACACCGAGACGGTCGCTTTGAGGGGCATCGACCTGTCCATCGAGCGCGGTGAGGTCGTCGCCCTGATGGGCCGTTCGGGCGCCGGCAAGAGCACGCTCCTCAATTTAATCGGGGGCATGGATACGCCTAGCGCTGGCCGCGTGATGGTCGATGGCCGCGATATGGGCCGGCTCGACGAGGCTGAGCGCGCCGCGGTGCGGCGGCGATCCATCGGCTTTGTTTTCCAGGACAACAATCTGTTGCCGTACCTCACCGCCCGCGAGAACGTCGCCTTGTGCGCCGCGCTGGGCGCCGCGCCGGACGCCTCTAAGCGTGCTGAAACTTTGTTGACCGAGGTTGGCCTGCAGGGACGTCTGTCGCACCGCCCAGACCAACTCTCTGGTGGCGAACGCCAGCGGGTTGGTGTAGCCTGCGCCTTGGCAGGAAGCCCTGCACTAGTCTTGGCTGACGAAATCACAGGTGAGCTTGATTCGGTTACCGCCGATGCGCTCGTCGATCTCGTCGTAGCCATGGGTCGCCGGGCTCCTGCCGCCGTGCTGTTGGTCACGCACAATCCCGCCGTGGCTCGGCGTGCGGATCGCGTGCTCACCATCGAGGACGGGGCTCTTACTCCGCTAAGCGAGGTGTACTAGTGAACGAGGTGACGAAAATGGGTCCGATGGGTCAGATCGTTTTGCGGGGCGAGGGCCTCGGTAAGGTCTACCGACGCGGACGCGACGATGTAAGCGCTCTGTCCGACGTAAGCATAGAGATCAAGACCGGCGAGTTGGTCGCCATCATGGGTCCGTCCGGTTGCGGCAAGAGCACTTTGTTGCACCTGCTCTGTGGAATTGATACGCCCTCCAGCGGGCACGTCTTCGTACAAGACGCCGATCTCGGCTCCATGGATGACGATGCGCGGGCCGCCGTACGGCGTGCCCACATGGGCCTGCTCTTCCAGGGCCACGCTCTCCTTCCCGGCCTCACCGTGGCCGAGAACGCGGCGCTGCCCCTCGCGCTCGCGGGCGTGGACCGTCACGAGCGCGCCGCGCGTGCGGCTATCTTACTAGACATGGTCGGCCTCGGCGATCGCGGCGGCGACCTTCCTGACGATCTATCCGGCGGCCAGCGGCAACGGGTCGCCCTGGCGCGGGCCTTGTCCAACAGTCCTGCCATTGTGATGGCTGACGAGCCGACAGGGTCGCTGGACAGCGCCACGGCGAACAGCGTGCTCGAGGCCATGGTTGGCCTGTTGCGCGCGCAAGGAGCAGCCCTCGTCATGGTCACGCACGACCCCAAGGCTGCAGCGCGCGCCGACCGCGTCATCCTGCTGCGTGATGGACATATCGAAGACTTTAAAGACAACGCCTGGGCTGTCTCCCAGGACAACGCACGATCGAATCGCCGGGAGGCTCGACGATGACCCCGCCAAACACCCCATCGAGAACAGCTTTAGGTCGTCCACTCACCCTACTCACCCTTGCCTGGCATTCCATGGCGCGGCTGCCGCGCCGCAGCCTCGGGGCTGTCGCGGGCACGACGCTCTCCGTTGGGCTGCTGAGCGCGGTCCTGTTTTTTGTCGACGCCTCCGCGCACGCCATGAATGGCCGCGCCCTCACAGGGGTGAGCGTCGACATGCAGGCCGCCGTCACCAGCCCGAGCATCTCCGTTAACACGGCGCGCACGGCCATAGCAGGCTATCCTGACGTCCGCACCGCCGAACGTTTCGCCCGTGCTCCCCTGCTCGGCAGTTCCCTCCAGCGCGGCGCCGCGTTGGCCACCAGCGGCGTCGGAGCCATCGTCGCCATCGATCCGTCGTATCTACGCACTTTCGACGCGGTGCGCGTCCGCGCCGGTACGTTCGGCGCTGGCGGGGTGCTCTTGAGTCAAGACATGGGCACGAACCTTGGTGCGCGGGTCGGCGATGTAGTGACGCTTTCTCTGCCCGGCTCCGGCGGTCCCGTTCACGTCCGCGTCACGGGCATCGCCAATATGACGCGCGCCGATGCGCTCTTCCAACCAACGGACCCCGCCGCTCGGTTGGCATCGTTCAAGCCGCCGGTCGACGTCGTCATCATGGACTATGCCGTCTTCGCGCGGACGCTCCGTTCGCGCTTGGCCAACGCCGCGGCCCCCGCCGCGGCGGGCAACAACGGCGTAGTGCTTCAGGCAGGTTCAGCCCTCGTCGAACAGGTGCATATCGCGCTCAACCGCGCCGCCCTGCCGGACGATCCTGCCGCCGCGCAGGCACGCACCCTGGCGTTGCGCCGCACGATCGAGAAATCGTTTTCCGGCCAGCTTCAAGTCGTCGACAACGTAGGGACGGCTCTCGACGTGCTTAAAGGCGACATCACCTGGGCCACTGTGCTCGTCATCTTCTTGGCGCTTCCTGGTGTGGCTGTAGCCGCCTACCTGACGCGCGAAGCCGCCGCCGCGCTGGCGCTGGCGCAGCGTCGTGAGTTCGCGCTCTTGCGGGCGCGCGGACTGGGGCCACGCGAGGTTCTGACGCTCGCCGCCTTCTCCAGCGCGATCCTGGCTACAGTCGGAGCCATACTCGGCTTGGTGCTGGGCTGGTTCGTCGCGCTCTGGGCCGCCGGTTCATCGTTACTCACTCCACAGGTCGCGGGACTCATCTTCCAATCAGCAGTCCTCGCCATCGTCGGCGCGCTCATCTTGTCCATCGTCACAACCTACCTTCCGCTGCGCGCGATGCTTTCCCGTGAGGTCGCCGTCGAACGCCGCGCCGGTCAGCGCGAACGTCCGCCCCTGTGGCGCCGGCTCTACCTCGACCTCGCGGCCCTCGTGGGGGCGGCAATCGTGTTCCAGATCACTCAGGCGAACGGCTTCCACCCCGTCCTCACTGGTGAGGGCAATACCGCGCTCTCGCTCTCCTTCTATACCTTCCTGGCGCCGCTGCTCTTCTGGATAGGCGCGGTCGGTCTCGTGCTGCGGCTAGGCTCCGCACTCCTACGCCGAAGAGGTGGTCCCGCGGGCCTTCTCGGTCGTCTCTTCGGACCGGCGGGAGATGTCGCGGGACGCTCCATGGCACGACGAGCCGGCGCCCTCTCGCGGACGGCGGCGCTGGCGGCGCTCGCGCTCTCGTTCGGACTCAGCCTCTCTATCTTCTCCAACACCTACGACATGCAACAGCGCGTCGACGCCCAGCTCACGCTCGGCTCGGATGTCAAAGTGACGCCGGGCGTCCACAGTGCTCAGACGGCCGCGTTTGCCGCTCGTCTTGCCGCGGCGCCCGGAGTAGCGGGCGTCACGCCCTTTAAGACGACGGTCGCCTACGTCGGCACGGAGATCCAGGACATCTTCGGCATCGACGTGGCCAACTTCCGTCACGCCTCTTTCCTGGCCGACAGCTTCTTCAGCAAACTCACGGCGCGCCAGGCTCTAGACAGACTCGCCGCCACGCCGGACGGCATCATCATCTCCGACGAGATGGCGCGCGACTTTAGCATCGTACCGGGCGACTCCGTACGCCTACGCCTCTACAACGTGCCGCGTCATGCCTATGCGACGACGCCTTTTCACGTCGTCGGCGTGGCCTCTGAGTTCGCCACCGCCCCCAAAGACGCCTTCCTCGTCGTCAACCAAAAGCTCTTGGTCGCGGCGACGGGCGATCCTCATATCGATTTCTTCCTGGCGCGGGCTACAGGCTCGGCTAGCGCCGCCAACAGCGGTATTCTCTCCGCTCTCAACGGAAGCACTCCCGTGACCACGCAGACGATCGATACGGTCGCCGCTGGTCTGGCTACGTCTCTCACGGCCCTCAATCTGCGCGGGTTGGCCACGATAGAGCTTGCCTACACCATCGCCATCTTGACGGCGGGCGTCACCATCGCTTTGCTGGCTGGCCTGGCCGAGCGACGCGGTGAGTTCGCCGCACTGCGCGCCATCGGCGCCAGCAGCCGTCAGATGGGCGCCTTCGTGGTCTCGGAAGCTCTCGTCGTCGTCGGGCTCACGCTCGTGGCTGGCGCGGCGGTTGGGGCCGTGCTCGGCGGCATGCTGGTCGCTATCCTAAACGGCGTTTTCGACCCGCCGCCGGCCGGCGCCATCTTCCCCTGGAGCACACTGTCTATACTCATAGCGCTGGCCGTTGCCGGTGTTGCCTTCGCGACGGGCACAGCCATGGCGCGCCTCCGTCGTCTCGCGGTCGCCCAGGAGTTGCGCGGCCTGTAGCACGCACCACTCTGTCCATGGGCGCTACGTTCGCCCGTATGCTCTCGCCTGCGACTCGCCCGCGACTCGCTCAATACGCGGACCGGGGGCGAAGGCCGTCCGTCGTCCCTTCTGTATGGACGAAGGGATAAGGCCTCCCGCGCGAACGGGGTCTTGACCGGCAGGGTTCGTGAAAAGTTAGGGTGAGGGATGAACACATCGTTCCCGGGGAGCGCGGGCGCTCGCTGCGCTGCCCGCCCGTCCCCGCGTCCGACCAGGGACGGGCCAGAGGCCCGCGCTCCCCGGACGACTTTTCACGAACCCTGTCTTGACCGGCGCCGCGCTTAGCCTTATAGTGGCGCCTGTGATAGGGGGAGGAAAACGTCTATGGCGCAGACCAAGTTACAGGCAGACGGCAGGCCCACGATCAAACGCAAAAAGGCCGTAGCCTCAGTCGCCCTCTCGCACTATAGATTGGAAGACGCGCGCCTCACGCTCCTTGGCTCGGCTGTCAATGCCGTGTTCCGGGTCGACAGTCTGCCGGACGCATCTCCTACGATAGATAGGCAAGGCCAACGTCGCTTCGTGTTGCGAGTCTATCCCCCCTCGGCGGCTTCGGCTACTACCTCTTCGACATAGCGGTGACCCTTTTCGCCCTGCGCAGGCGCACTAATTATGGGGCCTTGCGCGCGGCTTTCCTGCAAGGCTACCGCCAGGAGTTTACACTGACGGTGCATGACGAGCACTGTCTTGAGACGTTCCTCGCCCTGCGCATTCTTGATTATGTCAATTGGATAGCTGGCTGGTCGTCACCTGGCGACGATCCCTGGGGGCGTGCGTTTCTAGAGCGCTCCGTCACCATGGTCCGTGCTTTTCTCGATGGCGACCCCTGGCTTCACTACTGACCGAGGCAGCCTGAATCATGGCGCTGACGTTCTCGCCCCTCTGCCCCGACGACGCTTCGGTTCCCGTCGCCTTTGCCTGACGGCCCCGTGCACAACGTGGCGCTGGAGACGCCGCACCTCCAGCGCTAAAGCTGAGCCAGTCGCGCTCCTATTTAGGCGACGAGCATGGACGGTGCTTCCTCGTCGTCCGCCTTTTTACGGACATGCAGCAAGAACCCGAGGAAGATCGAGGGAACGGCGATGATGGCCACGAGGCGGAAGGTGTCCTGGAACGCCAGCACCGTCGCTTGTCCCGCGACGCTTCGCGCGATCTGGCCCACAGCGGCTGCTTGGGCCGCGGCGGGGGAGGCTCCCTGCTGGATCGCCGCCCCGGCAAGGTTCCTCACCTCGGCGGCGGTGGACGGGTTACTGAGGCTGACCTGTGAGGCGAGATTGGCGTTGTGCGTGATCTGCTGCGTCAGCACCACGTTGGTCAGCACGGCCACGGCGAGCGAGGCCATGGCGTTGCGCACCACGGTGGAGAGGGTCGACGCGTTGGGCAACAAGCGCGACTCGACGCCGTCGAGCGACGCCGTGTTAGCGGCCTGGAACGCGAAGGGCAACCCGATGCCGTTGAGCACGAGGATCCAGGGCAGAGCGCTGTACGGCGACGACAATGTCGTCCACGCCGCCAGCAGCACCAACGACCCGATGATTAAGATCGTGCCCACGGCCACCTCGAAGCGTGGCCCCATCCTGTTGTACAACACGCCGGAGGCGAGCGCGCCGATAACCGTGCCGATGCCCTGGGGGGCCAGCAAGAGTCCCGCCGGGTACGGAGCGAGCCCACGCAAGGTCTGTAGATACTGCGGGAGGAGGAACGATGGGCCGAAGATGGCGATGGTGCCGAGCACGGTGATGATGTTGCCGATGGAGAAGTTGCGGCGCGCGAAAAGGCGCAGGTCGAGCAACGGCGCGCGTGTGCGCAGTTGGAGGGGAATCCAGCCGATCAACAGCACCAGCGCGATGATGATGGGCCCCGACACCGTGGTCGCGGACGCGAAGCCGTCATACGACAGGTTGGATGTTCCATAGAGCAGCAGCGCGAGCCCCACCGAGACGACGACGAATCCCCGCAGGTCGAAGCGTAAGAACGGTTGCAGGGGTGAGTCCCGCAGGAAGCGCAGCCCAAGCACGACGCCTAGGATGCCGACCGGCACGTTGACGAAGAAGATCCAGCGCCAATCGACGTACTGCACGAGGAAGCCGCCGACCGTGGGGCCGACGGCCGGAGCGAACAAGATGGGAATGCCGAGGAAGGCGTTGGCGAGGCCGCGCTCTTCCGGGGCAAAGGTCGAGAAGATGATGGAGATAGTGAGGGGAAAGAGCGCCGCCCCACCCGCGCCTTGCAGCACGCGGAAGACGATGATCGACGTGGTGTTAGGCGCAAGCCCGCAGAGCACGGACCCGATGGTGAAGAGGGCTAAAGAGACGACGTAGACCTGCTTCGTGCCGAAGCGGTCGGCCAGAAAGGCCGTCGCCGGGATCAACGCTCCCTGGGCCAGAGTGTAGCCAGTGACGACGTACGAGATCTGATGCAGGTTCGCGCCGAACACGGCCTGCATCTTGGGCAGAGCCGTGTTCACGATCGTCTGATCCAGAATTGACGCGAATGCGCCGAAGATCACGGCGACGAGGATGAGCCAGCGAGAGCTGTCCCGGATGTATCCGAACGGTGTCGGCGACGCCATTACCTGTGCTTGGACCATGACGACTTTCTTCTCCCTCTAAACACGCGAACAGCTCTTTTTTACTCGGCGACCTTTAGCACGAGTTTACCGGTATTGGCGCCGTCGAACAGCATGAGCAGCGCCTGGGGGGCTTTCTCTAGACCTTCTACGACCTGCGACCGTGCTTTGAGCGTGCCCGCGGCCAGCCACCCTCCCATCGCCTCGATCGCCTCTGGGTAGCGGTCGGCGTAATCGAAGACGATGAAACCTTCCATGCGGCCGCGCTTGGGGATGAGCGTGGAGAGGAACGCCGGTCCGGGCCGCGGTTCAGTCGCGTTGTACGTCGAGATGGCGCCGCACAAAACGATGCGCCCCCGTAGGTTAAGGCGTACGAGCACCTGATCGAGGATAGGGCCGCCGACGTTGTCGAAGTAGACGTCGACGCCCTCCGGGCATAACTCACGCAGGCGGCGGCCAACGTTCTCCGTCTGGTAGTCGACGCAGGCATCGAAACCGAGGTCGTCGACCACCCACGCGCACTTTTCTGGAGAGCCGGCAATGCCAACCACGCGACAGCCCTTGATCTTGGCCAGCTGGCCCACGAGCGACCCGACGGCGCCTGCCGCTCCCGAGACGACGACAGTCTCGCCGTCCTTGAGCTTGCCTACGTCGAACAAGCCAAAGTACGCGGTCATGCCGGTCGCGCCCAGGGCGCCAAGCGCAACTTCAGGCGAGACGCCGTCGGGAATAACCTGGAAGCCGCCCCGTGGGACGATGTACTCCTGCCACCCCGTTAACCCAGTGACGAGGCTCCCCACCGGCATGGTCGGATCGTATGACTCGACTACCCGCCCCACTCCGCCCGCCCGCATCACCGCGCCGATGGCGACAGGCGGCACATACGACGGGCGATCGTTGAGCCAACCGCGCATAGCAGGATCGAGCGAGACGTAAAGCGTTTGCACGAGGCACTGCCCCTCGCCGGCTTGCGGCCTTGGTTCCTCACCGTAGTGAAAGTTGTCCACGCCCACCATACCGACCGGTCGCGACACGAGGGTCCATCGCCTGTTGACTCCGTCCGCCACGCTCTTTCTCCTTGACTGTGCGATTGTTTCTTATCTAGGGCTCCGTCCTTGCAGGGTACAAGAGCAGGGTACCACCCGACGGGGAGAGTCCTAAGAACCCATGGCGGACGTCAAGGTATACCATTGGTGAACGCCGTCCGCACCGCGAAGCGGCGACGCCCGCAAAACGACCGTTCCACTAAAACGGTAGGCAGGCGTGAGATAAAGGCGATCGTCGTGTCCCACGGTTAACACCACCGTTTCGCTGGCGCTCCTCACGGTCGCCTTGCCCGACGCCGCTGCCAGCGGAGAAACGCCGATAACGGCGATCGGCGTGGAGCCCGCGCGAACGGCTGCTATGGCCTGGGCAAGGGCGCGCGCGGCGATGGTTCGGGAGCCATCGATGGGCGGCCACAGATGTGCTTCCACGATGCGTCCGTTCGAGGCCGCCCACAACATGGCCTCCGCTGACGCGGCGGGGCCGGCGCCGGCCCAGCCAAGACTGACCTGACGCGTTCCAGGGGCGTCGTCGCTCACAAAGACGATGGACTGAACCGGCATGCCTGCGCCAGGCCAACCCAAACGCGAGAGCCAGGCACGTGCGAGCGTCGTCGTCGTCGCGACAGGCAGAGCAGCCGGTGCATCTCGCGGGACATTGTAGGTCCTATCGTGAAAGATCACCTCTCCCGTCGACTCGTCCACGGCTAGACTCCGTAGCGGTTGGGACGACGGCAGTCCGCCGGCGGCGACGACGCTCCAAACCCTGGCTCCAACCTTTTGTCGAACGACCGCCGCGTGGATGCCGAGCGACGCGGCCATGGTCCTAACGCGCGCCGACGCAAAAGAAGGCGGCGCGAGACGATAAACCCTCACGGTGGTCGGGCCGCCCCCGAGCATCGGAACGGCGACGCTTAGGTAACCGCTGTAGGCCGCGCCAGGGGTAGTGTTGACGAGACTGATCGCCGGTTCGACCACGCCGCCGCCGCCGCCAAGTTGAGGGAATCCGCGCAGCAGATCGGCGCGGCTGGGCGTCGGGATGCCGAAAGCGATGCGTGAGGACGGCGACGGTGAGCGTACCGGGAGCGGCGCCACGATCAACGAGAGGGCGCCGATCGCTAGTACGGCGACCATCGCGGCAAGCGCGAAACGCCACGTCAACGGTTGCCGCTGACCGGGGCTTTGCACGGGCGTTTGTCGTGGCGTTGCCGCCCGTCCAGGACCCGCGGACGGCATAGGACGTGGGGCCATGGGCAGTGGGGTAGGCGCCCTTTCCCCCCTCAAGCGTGCCTCCAGCGCCACGACGAAGCTGGCGTCAGGCTCCTCGCCGTCCGTTTCTTCACGATGTCGCAATAGTGGACCGAGCCGCTGGAGGTCGCGTCTGAGCGCCGCATCCTCTCCATCCTCCTCACGCCGCCGCGGGTCATCGGACATCGCCGGTCGTCTCCTCGTTCATAGCGTCGCGCAGCGCCTTGAGCGCGCGTTGCGTGAGTTGTTTGACCGCATCTTCGCTTTTCTCTATTGCCGTAGCCACGTCCGCGACGCTTTGATCTTCGTAATAGAGCAATTTCACGACCTGCTGCTGCTCGGGCGAGAGTGCGGCAAGGTGTGCTTTGAGCCAGGTCGATTGCTCCCATTGCTCGACCCAGCGAACCGCGCCCGCGTGAGACATAGCGTCGTCTGGTCCCAGGTCCTCGTCAACTAAGGGCGTTTTGCGTCCCCCACGACGGGCGCGATCGATCGCCGCGTTCGCGGCGATGCGAAACAACCACGACGAGAACTTCTCCCGCTCATCGTAGCGTCCTACGGTGGCCAGGGCGCGTTCGAACGTCTGCGCGGTGAGGTCTTCCGCCTCTTCACGCGTCGTACTATGTGCTCGACAGAAAGAGTAGACGCGCGGCACGTAGAAACGGAAGAGGTCGCCGAAAGCAGCGCGGTCATTGCGCGTCCGTGCGATCAACGCTGCCTCCGCCCCATCCCGCGCCGGCCCGTTCGCGTCGTTCGCCTCACCCCGCGCCAGCCCGTCACCGCCTTGCGGCCCCACTCCTACTCCTACTCCGTAGCGCTTGACGCACGCTGAACGGCATAAAACGCGGTGCGGCGTGACCTTTCCAGTGTATGCGATGGCTAAATCGCGGGGAGCGACGAAAGAGTGACAGAGGGTGCCCATCATTGCTTCTTGAGGATGCACCACTCCAGCAACATCGCCTGAGGTGGCGGAAATCCACGCTTGGCGCCTGGATCGAGAGCAACCGCTCCAGCAGGGCGTACGCGGTACGCCCTGCTCGTGGCATCCTGTGTACGGGATGCACTGATGGTCAAGGCGCGAAAAGAATACCAAGCAGCTAACTACGCTGTGAAGCTGGCTCACGCTTATTTGCTGGGCGGATTATCATATAGCGAAAACGGTCTGTCGCTCGTATTATATAGCGAGACCAACCAGTGCAGTAGATATCGTAAAAGGTAGAAGGAAAAAAGATGACCACTGTCAACGTACGCTTACGCGGAAAAAGCCTTACCATCGCTGGTCTGCTGGCGCTTGCCGCTGGGCTGGCTCCGACGCTCGCCTTCCCTGCGGCGGCGCACCCAACGGCGACGGAAGCACGCACGGCTCCCGCGTGCATGACCTCACAACTACGCGGCTCAATCGGCATTGTCGAAGGCGGCGCGGGCAGCGTCTTCACGACTTTGATCTTACGCAACACCGGCGCCGTCTGTACGGTCTCTGGTTTTCCCGGCGTCTCTCTCGTCGCCGAGGCGGGCCGGCGGATTGGACGTCCCGCTCGGTGGCAAGACGACGGCGTCCCCATTCGCCGTATCACCCTGCTGCCCAACGCCGCTGCCTCGACCATTCTGCGCACGCTCAATCCCGGCGTCGGCACGACGGACTGTCTTCCTCCCTCGGTCGGCATACGTGTTTACCCGCCCAACCGCACGGCCGCCCTGTTCGTGCCAGTTCGCCTCTCATACTGCCTTCAGTCGTTCGACGTTCGACCGCTCGTAGCAGGCACGACCGGTCAGTAAAGGGATCGCCGGAGCGTAGAGACCACGTCGCTCCGCCGTGCCGTGCATCCTTACGCGCCGCCTGTTACCAGGTGGGGTCGCTCAGCCACACCGTTCGAAGGACGAGGTGTGAGCATGATGCGAACGAAAGGAGCAGCATCGTCGTCTCCTACTGCCGGACAAGCGGCTCTCCATTGGGGCAGACGCGTCCGCGGAGGAGGTCATCGGGCTCGACCGTGGCCCTATCGACGTCGTCGGCTTGTCTCTCGAAGGATCACGGCACGACAGGGCCCCGATACGGCCATGCTATATGACGTTTACAGCCCTGGCTAGAGGAAGCGGCACGGACGTACGATCGCGGCGCGCAGTCGGCGCTCGTAGACGGCGCGTGGAATAAGGCTGGCCCCCATGCGTTCGAGGTGGGGGGTGAGGAACTGCGTATCGTGCAAGACGTAATCGCGTTCGCGCAGACGCTCCACCAGAGCGACGAGGCAGACCTTCGATGCATTTGACTCGCGCGAGAACATGCTCTCGCCCATGAAGGCGCCGCCAATCGAGACGCCGTAGAGGCCGCCGGCGAGACGGCCATCCCGCCACGCCTCGACCGAGTGCGCGTAACCTGCCTCGTGCAGCGCTGTATACGTCGCCACGAACTCCTCGGTGATCCAGGAGCCGTGCTCGTCGGATCGGGGCGCGGCGCACGCGCGCATCACGTCCTCGAACGCCGTGGAGAAGCGCACCCTGAAGCGTTCCGAACGTATGACAGCGCGCAAAGATCGGCTGACGTAGAGGTCGTCATGTTCGAGCACCGCGCGTGGGTCGGGTGCGTACCACGAGATGTTTCCCTCGTCGTCGCCCATGGGAAAGATTCCGGCCGCATAGGCGCGCAGTAAAAATGAGGGGTCGAGACGGTCTGGAAGATTCATAGCGGCGGCTGATCTCTGAAGCCCTCTCGCGCGGGCGTCGTACCGGCCGCCAGCGCCTCGTCTCCGTTTGTCCGTAGTCTACCGGATGCCTTTGTGCTACGGCTGCGCGAGACCCTGCGTCGTGCGCAATGTGCTCACATTCGGCGTGAACACCGTCTGCTCGACCACGAACTTTTGACCGTTCATGCTCGTCAGCGTCACGCCGTGCATCCCTATCACGCTTGGCGCGAGGCGACGCAGGTCGAGAGTGGCGCGCGCGTGAGCGGCGACGACGACGTGGCGCGTCGCCGTCATCCCGTGGGCGTCGTAGAAGACGAGGCTGACCGAGATAGCGTTCGCCGATGGGTTGTACAGCAAGAAGAACTCGCTCACGGCGCTCAAACCGCCCGCTGCTCCTGCCGCGAAGCTCCACCGCGCGGCGCCCGTGGTCTGCCCAAACGCATCGCTTCCGGCGATGCCCGCCGCGTTGGGCGAACCGGAATACTCCGGGCTCTCCACCACCACGCCCTGGTCGCTCGTCGCGATGAGTCCGGCCGCTCGGCCGGACAAAAGCCTATTGACGTTCACGACGGCTTGAGCGTGCGGCGCAACCGTGACGAGGACGCTCCGGGCGGCGCGCCCGTCGAACGAAAGTAGATGCAGAGTGACGCGCGCCGCCCTGTCGCCGGGATTGAGCAGCGCCGCCGACTCATGGAACGTCAGTCCCGTGTAGCCTTCCGCCAGATACCACGTCTTATCCGTCGCTGTGGCCGGCGCGATGGTGTCGCCATCGCGTCCCGGTTGGTCGAGCGTTAGTTGCGCGGCAACGGGTAGCGCCGACGCCACTTGGAGGCCGAAGGGCTCGTTACGGTCGATCAAGGCAGACACGGGCACGGCGCGCATGGTGTACGGGTTGACGGAGACGCGCGTGTTCCGGACGGTCCCATCGGCGAAGTAGAACGTGAGCAAGGCGTCGGCGGGCCTCAGGCCGGGGTTGAGCAAGGACAGCGTCGAGCGTGTCCCCGTGCTATTCTCTCCACCAGCGAAATAGTAGTGGATGACGGTGGGGGTGAGAGTGCGTGTGGTCAGGGGCGGGAACGCTGACAGCGGGGCAAGGGTTGGTAGGAGCACGGGCGCGGCGGCCGTCGTCGCCGTAGGAACCGGCGTGACCGCTGGGGCGCTCGGCGTGGTCAACGGGGCGATCGAGGTCGCCGACGGGACGACCGTCGCGTTGCCCGGCATGGATGTCGTGACGGCGGAGGCGCTAGCCGGGCTAGACGTTGGAGCGGGCGTAGACGTGGACGACGGCGTCGCCGCGGGGACAGTCGGGACCATCGGGACGATCGTCGTCGCCGTCGGGGCGAGGCCAGAGGATGGGACGCTCGGCGTCGCGGACGGAACGGCGATCGTCGCTGGAATCGTTGGGGTTGCCGCTGATGGACTAGCTGTCGCCATCGCCGCGACAGCCGCACAGGCGATGTCGCTCCGAACGCGCGGGCCAACGTCGATGTCTCCAAGCTCTCGCTGCATCTGGCCACGTACGGCGTGACCATACGCTCCACGGATGGTCAGCTGTTCATCGCGGAACAAATACTCTTCTCGCCTGGCCTGGCAGCTTTGCGCACCCTGTAGAGCTGCCCCACGTCGCTCTATCGCCTACTCAACGACGACGTAACAACGGTCAGACGGCGACGTGAAGTGCGACGAAGGCCGGGTCAGGAAAGTCTTCCCTGACCCGGCCTTCGTTTACTGTGTACGTCCTTGACTATGTCTTATATACGAAGACTACGACTCATGGCCGAGAGCCTTGCTGACCGCCGCGGGCGTGTCGAAGGTCTGGTCGGGCAGATCGTTCAGCGCGGTACGCATGTCCTCGTCGGCGCCTTCTTGTTCCGCCTTCTTGAGAAGGTCGGCCTTGCTGGCCGGGTAATCGACGCCCTTGAGGTGCTTCTGGAGCTGAATCGGATTCACGGAAGCCATGTAATGTTCCCCTTCTCATAAACGAAAGTAAGGCGCGGTTTCGACGCCGCGCTACAACGTCCTCATTATTACGCAAATGCCGTGCCGAAACATAGCGCGCGTCAAGTGGACGAAAGCTGCAGATTGTTTTATGTAAACCTGCTACGAGAGACTATGAGGTAGGGGCAGGGACCGTGGCGTCGATGGTGGCGCCGCAGAGCACCACGTCGCCCTCGTAAAGCACGATGGCCTGACCGGGCGTTACGGCGCGCTGTGGCTTGTCGAAGACCACGCGGATGCGGTCCTCGCCGTCGTGGTAAACGCGCGCCGCCATCTTCTCTGCCTTGTAGCGGATCTTGGCCCCAACCTCCTGGCCGTCGGTCAGCTCCCGCACGGAGGTCAGCTTCAACTCGTCCGCGATCGCGGCGGCGGCGTAGAGCGCGCGTTCGCCGCCGATCGTGACCGTGTTCGTCTCCGGCGCGAGGCCGACGACGTACTGGGGCTCGTTCAAGGCCACGCCAAGGCCCTTGCGCTGGCCCACGGTGTAGGAGCCGATGCCCGCGTGTTCGCCGACACGCACGCCCTCGACGTTGACCAGCGGCCCCGGCCTCACGGCGTTGGGGAAGCGCGCGGCCAACTGGTCGGTGTAGTGGCCCGTATTGATGAAGCAGATCTCCTGGCTCTCCGGCTTGCCCGCGACGATGAGTCCAAGCTCACGAGCGATCTGCCGTATCTCCGCCTTCTGGTAGCCGCCGAGAGGCAGCATCGTCCGCGCGAGGTGCTCCTGGTCCAGAGGGTAGAGCACGTAAGACTGATCTTTGCGCGCGTCGACGGCCTGGCGCAGTTGATGCAGGTCGCGCGCGGCGTCGTACTCGATGCGTGCGTAGTGGCCCGTGGCGATGTAGGCGGCGTTGAGGGCGCGCGCCTTAGGCCATAGGGCGTCGAACTTGATGTGCTGATTGCAGCGCACGCAGGGGTTGGGCGTGCGTCCTCGCGCGTACTCCTCAAAAAACAGATCGATCACCTTCTCGGCGAAGGTCTCCTTAAGGTTGAGCACGTAGTGCGGAATGCCCAACTGCGCGGCCACGCGGCGCGCGTCGTCGGCCGCCGAGAGCGAGCAGCAGGCGTCTTCACGCACCACGGCGTTCGGATCGCTCTCTGGCCACACGTTCATAGTAACGCCGACCACGTCGTAGCCCTCACGCAGTAACAAGGCCGCCGCCACGGACGAGTCCACGCCGCCGCTCATCGCCACGAGCACCCGCGGCTTGTCCATCGTCTTCCCTAGCATTCCGAGTTCCCGTCTTTCCTACGCGCCGTCCACTATCCTCCATTGTAACTATTTAAGGCAGGAAAGCGGGGCTAACCGCGAAAGACGCTTTTTAAAGCGGGAAGAATGGCTTACCACATTGCCTCGCTCCTAACGTCTACCCTTCCTAAATGGGCGCCGTGGACGAAGGAATGCAACCCTTAAGAGAGGAGGCTAGCTTCGTCCGACGCGACGACGGCGCGGTTAATAAAGGTGCTCAGATTGTCAATCCTCGTCATCGCCGCCAGCATGGTCTCCACATCCGGCGTCACCTTCCCGAAGCGCGCCCGCACCACTCCACGTGCCGTTTCTCGCAGCGCTTGCAACCCTTCTTGGCGGCCCTGCTCGACCCCTTCTTGTAATATCTGTTCGGCCCAGGTGAGTTCCGTCGCTTCGATCATTTTGTCTCCTCCTTGTCCTAATTGTACGCGCACGGCCTCGCGCTCCTCTACGCTCAGCGGCAGATAGGTTTTGATCAGGTTGGTCAGCAGGAAGGCCCGTGCCTCGTCCACCTCGCCCGCGCGCTGCGCTCTCTGTCTACCCGCCGCCGCGCCGCCAGGTAGAGCGCCGCTCGCTCCTCCCGCTGGCGCGACCGTCTCATCGTCGCGGACAGCCCCGCTCCTAGCACGCTCTCCCCTTCCGCGTACGTCGCCGCCTCCAGTGCTGGCAGACTGATCCGTAGATACTCGAAGTGATTGACGGTCCTGCCAAGCACGACCCTATCGTCGTGCGCGAACGCGACGCCCTCCGCTTCCGGGTAGAGCACGACAGCGATAGGCAGGACCGGTAGATTCTCGCGCAGGCTGAGAAGATGATAGTACTGCCACATGCGGGAGGGAAACTCCGGCTCACGTGCGCGCTGCACCTCGACGTGCATTAGGATCAGTTCGGGGTCGCCCGCGAGGGTCTGCACGGCGGCGACGAGGTCGGCGGTACGGCGCTGGCCCTGGGGGATGTCGGTGAAGGCCTCAGCCTCGCGGAAGGCGACCGTGTCCAGGTCGAGTTGGGCGGCGCTCTCAGGATCGAAGAGGCGCACGAAGTCGGCGAAGAATGCCTGGAGCACCTGTTTAAGGAGTTGATCGTGCCCCGTGCGCTCCGTCTGCCTACTGCTTACCATCGGCGCACCTTCTCCTAAATGTCCTACCGTTGATAATGGCATTTATGGCGTTATGGCGGATAACTTGTGGACCCCTCGTGCTTTTTTATATTTCTCCGTCGACGGACCCAGAAGACCCTGTAGTCACGGGCGTCGCCGTCTGCGCCGGATGCATCTCATTGCCGCCCGCGTCGAGGACCACGCGCGACTTGCCATCCTCCGATTGACCGACCACGCCGCGCTCTTCCAGCATGTCGATCAAGCGCGCCGCCCTACTGTAGCCGATGCCCAGCCGGCGCTGCAACAAGGAGACCGAGGCGCGGCGGTACTCGCGCACCACGCGCGTCGCCTCGGACAACAACTTGTCGTCCGATCCTCCACTCTCTCCGCCCTCGTCCTGCTGAGATTCTAGTTCAGCTGGCGGGATCGTCTCGAGAGGCGGTCCATCGGCCAGAGTGTCTTCCTTCCAGAAGTCGACGAGGCGCTCGATCTCCTTGTCGGAGAGATAGGCTCCCTGAACGCGCATAGCTTTCGAGCCGTCCGAAGGCAGATAGAGCATGTCGCCGCGCCCCATCAGCTTCTCGGCCCCTGCCATGTCCAGGATGGTGCGCGAATCGACCTGCGACGAGACGGCGAAGGCGATGCGCGCGGGGAAGTTGGCTTTGATCACGCCGGTGATGACGTCGACCGAGGGCCGCTGCGTCGCCAGCACCAGATGGATGCCCGTGGCGCGGGCGAGAGCGGCAAGTCTACTGATCGAATCCTCGACATCGGCTGGTGAGACCATCATCAAGTCCGCCAACTCGTCGATGATGAACACGATGTACGGCAGCGGCATGTTCTTGGAGATGGCAGGTTCGCCCTTGGTCAGCTTCTCTTCCTGACGCTCGTTGAAGCGCGCGAGGTTGCGCACGCCGGCCTCGCCGAAAAGCTTGTAGCGCCGGTGCATCTCTTTCAGCACCCACTTCAGCGTCCCGTTGACTTTATCCATATCCGTTACGACGGGATGCAGGAGGTGCGGCACGCCGTTAAACGTGGTTAACTCGACCATCTTAGGGTCAATCATCAGGAGGCGCACCTGCGCCGGTGAGTTGTTGAACAAGAGACACGCGATCAAGGAGTTCAAGCAGACGCTCTTGCCCGAACCGGTCGCCCCCGCGATCAACAAGTGCGGCATACCGGCGAGGTCGACGACGACGGCTTTTCCAGAGACGTTCTTCCCCAGCGCGACGCGCAAGGGCGACTTGATGTCACGGCTTGCCTGCGACTCCATGATCTCGCGCAGGGTCACCAGTGTGGTCGTCCCGTTGGGGATCTCGATGCCGACGACCGGCTTGCCAGGTACCGGCGCCTCGATGCGGATGCTCGGTGCGGCCAGCGCCAGGGCCAGATCGTTGGAGAGAGCCGTGATGCGTTGCACGCGCACGCCGGGATCGGGACGCAGGCCAAACTGCGTCACCGTGGGTCCCGACTGAACCTCGACCACGCGCGCCGCCACGTTGAACGACATCAGCGTATCCTCGATGACGCGCGAACGCTCGTCGTGGTCGGTCGGCGCCGCCACCGCGGGCGGCACGGGGTCGAGCAAACCCAGCGTCGGCTTCCGCCACATAGCGATCGTGTCCGCGATAGCCTGAGGCGGTGGAGAGGTCGCGGCGGGACGTGGCCGCACCCAGTCCTTCTTCTTTGCCGCTGGCGACGCCTTATCCCCCATGGGCTCCGCGCCGCCGCGTTCCTCTCCACGCCGGCCGCCCTGCTCTAGCGTCGCCGGGGCCCGCGCTGCCGCAGGACTTCGATCGCTGTTTGCAACGAAGGTAAGGCGCACCGGTTGCGCTGCTTCGTGCCCCTCGTCTGCGGCCACACCATCGTCTTCCTCTCGATCGTCTTGAGCCGCGGCTGCCTTATGTGCTTGACGTGCGTCGTGACGCCGCCGGCGCCCCTCCACCGCACGTTGTGTCAGGGAGGCGACAGCGGCCGTCGCCATACTCGATACTCTCCCTACCATGCCGGCCGCCGCGCGAACCTGAGCCAGCGTGATGCGGAAGAACAAGACGGCGCCGATGACCAGGAGCAGCAGGAGCAGCAGAAAGCCCAGTACCGGCCCTGTGACGGAGACGATCTCATCGCCAAGCGAACTGCCTATTAAAGAGGGGGCGATGCCGACGAGGCTGAGCAGCGTGAGCGTTGTCACGAACATGAGGACGGCCCCGCACGATTCCTCGAACCGCAGCCACTCAGGCTTACCTTCGTGGCGCCGGTAGATCTCGAATATCCACAGCGCGACGCCGACCGGAACGACGAAGGCGAGCGGGCCAAAGGCAGACACGACAGCGAGATGCACTGGATCGTGCCCCAAGAAGATGTCGACCAGCAAACCGATGCAGAGCAGCAGGGCTACGACGAGCCCGAGTAGAGCGATGCGACGCGGATCGGTGGGGCGCTTCCACGTCGCTTTGCCTCTCTCTTCGATCTCAGCCCGAGCGGGCGTAGCGACGACGCGCGCCCCCGTGGAGGTACGCTCAACCCGTGCCTGCTCCCCCCTCCGAGGGCGCTCGATCCTTGGCTCCGGCGACGCGACACGCTGGGTCTTTAAGGCAGCAGCAGAAGGATTTTTCGGACGATCCGGTTCCGGCGTCGTGGCCGCCTGGGAAGAACGTTGACGTATCGTCGGGCTGCCTTGCGCGTCCGCCGACCGTGTCTGGCGCGCGGATGCTGGCTTTTGATCGGTAGATTGCGGGCGGTCGGGCGAGCCGGACCGCCTCCGCGCATCCAACTCGCCTGGACGCACCATCTGGCGGCTTCCAGCGGGCGTCGGCTGGCCGCTAGAGCGGCGATGCGGCGATGCGGCGTCCGCGCGCGACGCCGCATCGCCGCTCCTGTCTATGGGGGGCGTTCGTTTTGTGTTCATCCTGTCCCACTGTTCTAAGCAACGGGCGCGGATCGTACGCTCACCGCGGCAATATGATGGCGCTCTAGCGTTTCTTACGGGTAGGACCGTCCGGTCAAGCAGCCGAAAGGGTCATGAAACGTTCTAGACCTCGAGAACGACGGGAATGATCATCGGTCGGCGCTTTGTCTCTTCGTAGAAGAATCGACTCAACACGTCCTTGATACGGCCCTTCGCCCCGAAGTACCCTGCTTGAGCATCGGCGGACTGGCCGTTGCTGCGCTGCTGATCGGTTACCAACGTGTCGTAGACGATCTCGCGCGCACGCTCGATCAGCGCGTCCGAATGACGCATGTGGACGAATCCGCGCGAGACGATGTCGGGGCCAGCAATGTACTTCCCGGTCTCCCGATCGATGGTCAGAGCCACCATTAGGATACCATCCTGTGCCAGCAACTGGCGGTCGCGCAGCACCACATCGCCGATCTCGCCGACGCTCGTGCCGTCGACGAACACGTAGCCCGCCGGGACCTTGGAGACGATCACACCCGTCGTTTTGGTGAACTCGATTACGGCCCCGTTCTCGGCCAGGATGATGTTTTCTTCGGGGATGCCCATCTGCATGCCGAGGCGCTTGTGCCAGACGAGGTGACGATACTGGCCATGTACGGGGATCAGGAACTTGGGCTTGACCATGCTCAGCATCAGCTTGATCTCATCCTGAGCGCCGTGCCCCGAGACGTGGATCTGCTCGTGGCGATCATAGATCACGTTCGCGCCGAGCTTCATCAAGTTGTCCACGTTGCGGCCGACCGACTCCTCGTTGCCGGGGATGGGCGTCGCCGAGATCACGACCGTATCGCCTTTCTTAATCGTGACGTGCCGCTGGTCGCCGTTGGCCATACGCGTGAGGGCGCTCGACGGTTCTCCCTGGGAACCCGTGGTTACGATGCAAACCCTGTGGTCGGGCAGTTTAAGGGCGTCCTCGATCTTCATCAGCACATTGTTCGGTACTTTGAGATAGCCGAGTTCTTGCGCCATGCCCACGTTGTTGACCATCGAACGCCCCACCACGGCCACGACGCGGTCGTGGTTGGCCGCCGCGTTGACAACCTGTTGGATGCGCGAGATTAGCGAAGCGAAGCTGGCCACGATGATGCGGCCTTTAGCGTTGGTGAAGACGCGGTCGAACGAGGCGTCGATAATGCGTTCGCTCGGCGTCGAGCCAGGCGTATCCGCGCGCGTCGAGTCGCCGAAAAGCGCCAGGACGCCTTCTTGGCCGAGGCGGGCGAGGCGAGCGTAGTCCGGCGCCAGGCCGTCCACCGGCGTCTGGTCGAACTTATAGTCGCCTGTATGCACCAGGATGCCCACGGGCGTGTGAAAGATGACGCCGAGCGAATCGGGGATGGAGTGACATTGATGGAAGTACTCCGTCGTCATCTCGCCGAAAGAGGTGCGCCCCCCTGCCTGGATGGTCACGATCTCTGTTTTATCCAGCAGTTTGTGCTCGCGCAGCTTGACCTCGATCAGACCCCGCGTCAGTTTCGTGGCGTAGAGCGGAACGGGCAGCTTGGCTAGGACGTACGGCAACGCGCCCGTGTGGTCTTCGTGACCGTGGGTAATGATGATGCCGCGCACCTTCTGCCGGTTTTGTTCCAGATACGTCGTGTCTGGAATCACGAGGTCGACCCCGAGCATCGATTCCTCAGGGAACATAAGTCCGCAGTCGACCACGACGATGTCGTCGCCGTACTCGAAAGCCGTCATGTTCTTGCCAATTTCTTCGATGCCGCCGAGCGGCACCACGCGTAATTTACCTTTTGCCAATGTTATGTCTCCAGTGGTAGCTGAGCGTTTGTTTCTCTAAGCAATGGTTGTCGGACGCCCGCTTCGCGCCATGCGTCCGCCTTGTGTCGTGTCGTCACGAGAACCGCCGCGGCGGTCTACAAGTCAAATAGTCCTAATTGCCGGGGAGCGTCCTCCACTGCTGCATGCGCGGCCTCTCCTTCGGAGGCGGGCATCTGGCGGGCCTCCGCGAGTAGAGCGGGGATTTTCAACATGTCCGCCTTGGCCTTGCCCATCGTGTCGGGGCTGCGCAGCGCCGCGGCCGGGTGAAACATAGGAAAGTAGATACGGCCGCCGGCCTTCTTCGGTTGACCATGGATGCGTGAGATCGTGACGCCGGGGAAAAATTTGGCCATAGAGAATCGACCCAACGTGACGACGAGGCGCGGATCAATCGTCGCGAGCTGCCGGTCGAGGTAAGGGTTGCAGGCGCCGATCTCCACGCCCGTGGGATCGCGATTCTCAGGAGGACGGCACTTCACCACGTTCGTGATGTAGACCTCGCTGCGCTGCATCCCGATTGAGGCAAGCAGTTCGTTGAGCAAACGGCCCGCGGGACCGACGAACGGGCGTCCTTGCTGGTCCTCATTGAAACCGGGGCCTTCGCCGATAAACATGATCTCGGCATCTACGGGGCCTTCACCAGGGACCGCGCGCTTACGCGTCGTCGATAAATCGCAGAGCGTGCAGACGCTGACTTCCCCGTTCAGCACCTGCAACTCACTCTCTCGCTCCGCCGTCACGCCTCTTCATCTCCCCTTGCCGGCGACGCGGTTGGTATGCCGTACGCCAAGCAGGCTGCTTTTATCCGTTAACCGTCTCACAGGAAGACGCTGCTCCTCAGGGAAGCGTCTTCCTATGAGACGCCGCGCCTTCGTTTCTTACGATAGCGCGGAACTCTCTGCTCTTCTATGGTCGCTGCCTGCGTTAGCGGCGATCGCTGGGGCCGCGCTCGAAGCGCGGGCCACCCTCGCTCGGACGATCGCGGTCGAAGCGTGGGGCGTCGCCGCTGGGGCGGTCGCGATCGAAGCGTGGGGCGTCGCCGCTGGGGCGGTCACGGTCGCCGAAGCGCGGACGGTCTCCACCACGGTCGCGTTCTCCGAAGCGCCCACCACCGCCGCCGCCGCCATTACGCGGCGGACGCGGAGCTTGCGGTTCAGCTGGGATGTTCTCTTGCCCCGGCAAGGTCTGGCGGTGTGAGAGGTTGACACGGCCCTGCGGATCTACCTCGATCACCTTGACCGGCAATGGATCACCGACGCTGACCACGTCCTCGACGTTTTCCACACGGCCCGGCGCTAGCTCACCCATGCGCACCAGACCCTCTTTGTTGGGCAGGAACTCCACGAAGGCGCCGAAGTTGACGAGACGCTTGACGGTGCCGTTGTAGAGTTGGCCGACCTCGACCTCTTGCGTCAGCGCGCGAATCTGGCGGATGGCTTCCTCGGACGCCGTCCCGCTGATGCTGGCGACGTTGACCGTACCGTCGTCGGTGACTTCGATCGTCGTCTTGGTCGAGTCCTGGATGCCGCGGATGTTCTTGCCGCCGGGACCAATCAACGCGCCGATCTTCTCGGGGTTGATCTTGATAGAGGTGATGCGCGGTGCGTATTTAGACATTTCCTTGCGTGGCTCGGCAATCGCCTCGTGCATTTTACCCAAGATAAACTGGCGGGCTTCGTTGGCCTGAGCAAGGGCCTGCTCCATGATCTCGAAAGTGATGCCCGTGACCTTGATGTCCATCTGAAGGCCCGTCACGCCGTCCACCGTCCCCGCGACCTTGAAGTCCATATCGCCTAGCGCGTCTTCGATGCCCTGGATGTCCGTCAACACGGCGTAGCGGCCATCATCGCCCGTGATGAGACCCATGGCCACACCAGCTACCGGTGCATCGATCGGCACGCCCGCGTCCATCAGGGCGAGGCAGCCCGCACAGACCGAGGCCATCGACGACGAGCCGTTCGAGGCCAACACGTCGGCGACCACGCGCGTCACGTATGGGAACTCGTCTTGCGGCGGCATCACCGCGGCAAGAGACCGTTCCGCGAGGGCGCCATGCCCGATCTCACGCCGGCCCGGCGAACGCATCGGCTTAGCCTCACCAGTCGAGTACGGCGGAAAGTTGTAGTGGAGCATGAACGTCTTTTTCTCGGTCGTCGTAATGTCGTCGATGATCTGGTGGTCCGTGCCCGGCCCCAAGGTCACCGTGCCGAGAACCTGCGTCTGACCGCGCGTGAACAAGCCGCTGCCGTGCGTACGCGGCAACAGGCCCGCACGGCATGAGATCGCTCGAATTTCGTCTAGCGCGCGCCCGTCAGGGCGCAGCGCCTCGTCGAGGATCAAGCGACGCGTCAACGCCTTCAACTCGCTGTCGAACGCCTCGCCAACCTGCTTGGTCGTGTAGATCGCCGCGCCCGTCTCCTCCGTCGGAGCAGTCAGAACGGCGACCGACTCGGACCGCAGCGCAGCCGTGGCGTCTTGTCGCGCCGTCTTGTCGGCGTTCTGCACCGCACCGCGCAGGCGGTCGCCCACGAACTCACGCAAGATATCCTTGAGCCCTTCGGGTGAGGCCACGAGTTTGAACGCGCGCTTCGGCTTGCCCACGGCGGCGACGAGGCGCTCTTGCAGATCGATCACGACTTGCAGGGCCTCGTGCCCACGACGCACGGCTTCGAGCATCGTGGCCTCGGGCAATGAGTAGGCGCCAGCCTCGACCATCATCACGGCGGTGCGGGTGCCCGCGATCATCAGATCGAGGTCGCTTTCTTCGAGCTGCGCCTCCGTGGGGTTAATGACGAACTCATCGTCGATGTAGCCCACGCGCACGGCAGCGAGCGGTCCGTTGAAGGGGATGTCGGAAATGGCGAGAGCAGCCGACGCTCCGCAGATGGCCAAAACATCCGGATCGTTCTCCTGATCCGCCGAGAGCACGGTCGCCACCACCTGCACGTCGTTGCGGAAACCCTTAGGGAAGAGCGGCCGGATCGGACGGTCGGTCAGACGAGCGGCCAGGATCGACCGCTCCGGCGGACGCCCCTCGCGCTTGGGAAAGCCGCCGGGGATCTTGCCGGCGGAATATAGCTTCTCCTCGACATCGACCGTCAACGGAAAGAAATCGACGCCTTCACGAGGCGAGTCCGATGCCGTCGCGGTTACCAGGACTACGGTGTCGCCGTAGGTCAGCAATACGGAGCCGTTAGCTAGACCGGCCAACTCGCCGGTGGAGATAATTAGGTCTTTACCGCCGACGACGGTGCGTTCCTCATAAATCGACATGTTTTACCCTTCCGTCTACCACGGAGCAGTCAAGGAGATTGAGAGCAGGGAGAAGCATAGGAGAGAAGCGATCGCGGTCCGCTCGACCATGCGACATAACGATGGAACCCGCGTCTGTCCGCACCTGGCTCCAAAAAGAGATAGCTGAATGCCCGGCATCATGGCCCCGGCATCCAGCTATCGTCGTCATGCGCGCCGCACTATAAAGCTCAACACGCGCGTTTACTTACGTAGGCCCAATCGTGCGATCAGCGCGCGGTAGCGGTTGACGTCTTCGCGCTGAAGGTACGCCAACAAGCGCTTGCGGCGGCCAACCATGGCGAGCAGCCCGCGACGCGAGTGATGGTCATGTTTGTGCGTACGGAAGTGGCCCGTTAACTCGACGATACGTCGTGTGAGCACCGCCACCTGCACCTCAGGCGACCCTGTGTCGCCCTCATGCGTCGCGTAGTCGGTGATGATCCCCGCTTTCTCCTGCTGTAGCATCCCGCTGCTGTATCCCCTCACTGTCCTGCTAGACGCGGCGCCTTCATCTGCGCCCTTACATCTTCATACCATTGAAGAGTATACCATATCGCTTTTAGCTCCTACTCTTTGGAAAGGTCCTGAGCCGGCGCCCGGATACGATGTTGTGCAACGCCGGGCGCGTCGGCTATGCTCAGGCTGTCATGACTACAGTTGAAACGCTCGACGCCGCACTCCACAAGCACGCGGACCTCGTGTCCACGGCGATGCGTGGAGTGCTGGCACGGTACGACGAGTCCCCGGAAGGGTTTTACGACCTCGTGCGCTACCACCTCGGCCTGCTCGACGCCAATCTTCATCCAATAGAGGGGCGTCCTGGAGGTAAGGGTCTGCGCGCGGCGCTCCTGATGCTTCTGGCCGAGACCTTCGGCGGCGTGACCGCGCTAGACGACGCGGCGCCGCTCGCCGCCGCCATGGAACTGCTGCACAACTTCTCACTGCTCCACGACGACATCGAAGATGGATCGACGACGCGTCGCCACCGCCCTACGGTCTGGAGCCTCTGGGGCGCTCCCCTCGGCATCAACGCGGGCGACGGTCTCTACGCACTGGCGCACGTCGCCCTGCTCGACGCTCCTATGCGTCGCACCGCACCCGCAACTTTCATCGACGTCATGGAGCATTTCGAGAACGCCACGCTGCGTCTTTGCGAAGGACAGCACCTCGACATGGTGCTCGAAGACCGCGACGTGGCGGAGGTCTCGGTCGAGACATACCTCACGATGATCGGCGGTAAATCGGCCGCGCTCATTGGCTCAGCCTCCTGGATGGGCGCTGTCGCTGGCGGCGCTTCGGACGCTCAAGCGGACCTGGCCTACCATTGGGGCCTTCAGATAGGCATGGCCTTCCAGATGCAGGACGACGTGCTCGGCATCTGGGGCGACGAGGGCGTGACGGGGAAGAGCGCCGCCGGCGACATCGCCTCGCGCAAGAAAACACTGCCCGTCCTGCTCGCACTGGCCCATGCGTCGCCGACGGAAGGGGAACTCTTGCGCGACCTCTATCGCGCCTCCGGCGCCGACGCGCGCGCCGACGCGTCCATCCTGGCCCTGCTCGACCGCGTCGGCGCTCGGTCGTTGACGCGCGCGTACCTCACGCGCTATCAGGACGACGCGGCTCAGGCCCTGGCCGCGCTCGACCTCTCGCCGCGCGCGCGCGCGCTCCTGGCCTGGTTCGCCCAACGCTTCGTCGATCGTACAGCGTAGACGCCTGCAGTCAATGACGAACCCGACGGACCACCAGGCGTCATTCCCGCTCCGCTGGGCTGTTTCCGCCGCCCTCGGCCTTCTCCTTGGAGAAGCAGCGCGCCATCGCGGCGCCCTCTCGACATCTGGGGCGCTCGGAGCCGCCGGGATCGGGACGACGGTGGTTGGCGCGGGAGGCTTACGCGCGGCAGCCCTCTTGCTGACTTTCTTCGGCTCGTCCACTGCCCTGTCGACACTGCCCTCCTTGTCCCAAAGCACTGACGCTCGACGCGGTTCCCCCCCGAATCCAGATGCTGGAGCGCGGCACGACATCTCCCTACTTGTTGATGGAGATGACGGGCCACGCCGCACTTTAGTGCAGGTTCTGGCCAACGGCGGCGTACCCGCTTTGCTGGCGCTCTGGGGTGGGCTGGAGCCGTCGCCTCGCCTGCGTGCGGCCTACGCCGGCGCCCTGGCCGCGGCGAACGCCGACACTTGGGCCACCGAGATCGGTAGCCGGAGCCATTCGTCCCCACGCTCGATCGTCACGCTGCGGCCTGTCGCTCGCGGCGTCTCCGGCGGCGTCACGTTCCTGGGTACAGCTTCATCCGTGGGCGGCGCGCTGGTCATCGCCGCGGCCTCCGCGGCGCTGCGTGGCGGCGGCCTCCGCGCCGTGAGTGTGGTTGGAGTCGCTGGCGTCGCGGGGTCGCTCGCCGACAGCATCCTGGGCGCGACATTGCAAGCCGTCTACCGCTGTGATGTCTGTGGTGAGCGTACCGAAGAGAGGACGCACCACCACGGCGACGACGTCCCTACGCTCACCCTCACGCGCGGCCTGCCCGTCATGACCAACGACACGGTCAACCTCTGCGCCTCGGCCACAGGCGCCCTCGCCGCCGCGCTGTCGACGCGGTAGGCAACGTTTAGTTCAAGGCCGCGGGCAGCAGAGCACTCCGCGAAGCGGCAAGATTTCCTACTTCCACCCCCACACCCGCTTCGTCGCCGGTGTAGGCGGCGCCATTCATAAGAGGTCACAGGCGCCTGGATCATGGCGCCGCCGCGCCGCGCCTACCAGGCGAGATCGAAGGTGGTACGCTGCGTAGTGTGAGTAGATGGCATCGCATTCTCGTCGTCTCGTTTATCGCTCAGTTCGTGGCCCTGGTTGGATTCTCGTTCGTCTTTCCCTTTCTTCCTCTCTACATACAGACGCTCGGCATCCACGGGGCTGGTCCTGTCGCGCTCTGGTCGGGCGTACTTTCCTTCAGCCTATCGATAGCCATGGCGCTCGTCTCACCCATCTGGGGTACGATCGCCGACCGCTACGGGCGCAAGCCCATGGTCGTACGGGCCATGGTGGCCGGCTCCATCACCACGGGGCTGATGATCGTGGCGCCGAACATCTGGGCCGTCCTGCTCCTGCGCATTCTCCAGGGCGTTTTCACAGGCTCGGTCTCCGCCTCGCAGGCGCTCGTGGCCTCGGTGACGCCGCGCGAGAAAATGGGCTTCTCGATGGGCATGATGCAGTCGGCCGTCTTTAGCGGAGCCGCGGCTGGTCCTTTGATCGGCGGTTTTCTCGACGATCATCTTGGCTTTCATGGCACGTTCGCCGTCGGCACCGTGCTGTTGCTCGTCGCGGCCATACTCGTTTTTTTCTTCGTGGACGAGAGTTTTACGCCGCCCGTCGCCGTTCCCGGCCAATCGCGCAACCCTCTGACAAACATGCGCCGCGTCGCCGCCTCGCCGGGGCTAATCGCCGTGGCCATCGTCTTGTTCATGGCGGAGTTTGCCAACGTCATACCCTCACCCGTCGCCGCGCTGCTCGTCGCGCAGCTCAAGGGTGTACCTCTCCTGCACGGTCAGGCCCAGACCTCGACAGCGGTCGGCATCGTTCTCGCCATCGCCGGCATCTGCGCCGCTATCTCCTCGACGCTGGCGCAGCGCATGACCAATCGTTTCGGCTACCGCCGTGTGATGATCGGCGGCATCGCCTTGGCGGGCGTTTTCTACGTGCCCGCCGTCTTCGTGGACTCCGTGTGGCAGCTCGTGCTCTCGCGCGCCGCCATCGGCGCCAGTCTAGGGCTGGCCATGCCTGCCGCCAGCGCGATCATCGGCCTGATTACGCCGGAGAAACAGCGCGCATCGGCCTACAGCATGACCGCGTCGGCCTCGTCGTTCGGCATCGCCTTTGGTCCGCTCGTCGGCGGCGGCATCGGTGCGCTCTACGGATTGCGTCCGGTCTTCTTGGTCACGAGCATCCTCCTGATCGCGGTCTCTGGTGCCATCGCCGCCTTGATCCAGGAACCTCGCATCGACGACGTGTTGTCTCCAGCCTCGCCCACTCCTGAAGTGGTCGCCGCGCGCAGATAACGAGGGCGTAGCTGGAAAGCATTCTCTCTATGGGAGGATGCGCCAACTCTCAGGCAGCGCGTACGGATGTACGCGCTGGGTCCATTGCTGGCCGTTGTGGTGGCGGACGGCGCCTTCGCGCACGACGTCGCCCACGGTATTATGCACCTGTACGATACGGCGTTCTTTTAGGTTAAAGATGACCAGGCCGCCGTCGTAGGGCTGAAGGCTGACCTGCCGCGTCCGCTCATCCACGATGCGGAAGGCAGGACGGTACGACGCCGTCTCGTCGAGCCAGCGATGAATGGCGTCGTAGGCGCCGGGTACGTTATGCTCGTCGAACACGCTGAGCGCCAGGCGCACGTCGTCGCGGGCACGCCTGTCGTATTCGTGCAGCGCGTCTAGGAGTTGATCGTAGGTCGTGGGATTGAACGCACACGCGGCCACGAGAGCGGGAAGCATAAATTCATCTTGGGCGAACGAGATGCCGCCGCCCGCTTGAACGATGGTAAAGCGCATGGAACCCATGGCCGCGATCCTTCTACGTGTTGTAGGGGGCTAGAACTCAAAACAATAGTATACCCGCGACCCACCTCTCAGCGTGCCCAGAGCGGGCGCATGTTCTCGCGCGCTTCCTCGTACAATTTGACGTAGCTCTCATACCTGCTCTCCGCTATCACCCCGGCCTCGACGGCCTCACGCACGGCGCAGCCGGGCTCGTGCAGATGCGTGCAGGGCGAGAAGCGGCAGGTCATGAGATAAGGGCGCATCTCGGGGAAATACGCGTCCAAGAGGGCGGGATCGAGGTCGAACGGCTCGATCCCGCGCAGTCCGGGCGTATCGGCGATGTAGCCGCCGCCGTCGAGCGGCAGCAACTCGGCCACGGTCGTGGTGTGACGGCCCTTGGCCGTCTTCTCGTTCACCGCTCCTTCGCGCAGACGTAGTCCCGGCTGCATGGCGTTGAGCAGACTCGATTTGCCCGCGCCCGACACGCCGATGATGGCGCTGATCGAACCAGTCACGCGCTCACGAAAGTCGTCGACGCCAGCCCGCGTCTCCACGCTGACCGGCAACAGTTCATAACCGGCCTCGCGGTACAGCCCGTAGACCTCGTCGGCCTCGCCTTCATCGCCCAGATCGGTTTTAGTCGCGATAATGACCGTCGTGACCTCTGACTGCTCGGCAATAATGAGAAAGCGGTCGAGGCGCGCCAGGTTGGGCGGCGGCAGACGCACTGTCGTGGCCACGAGCAGCAGATCGAGGTTGGTCGCCAGCACCTGGCGCACGGCCTCGCGACCGGGGGCGGCCCGTACAAGCTCGTTGTGGCGCGGCAGAATCTCTTCGATCACGCCCTGATCGGCCCCGACCGTCTTCATGCCCACGAGGTCGCCGACCGCGAGGGGGTTGGTCTGCGTCCGTGCGCCGCGACGCAGACGCTTGGCCAGGGTGCAGAGCGTCTGCGCCCCCTCGTGCTTGACGGTATAAAAGCCGCCTTCCAGGCGCACGACGAGACCGGGTCTTAGGTCAAGAGGGGCGACCGGAGCAGCCTCAGGAGCCGTGGCAGGAGGCCGAGAACCGGGCCTGCCGCGAGACGTCATGCGCGTAGATACCCCATGACGGCTAGGCTCCACCCAAGCACTCCAGGGCGATAGAGGCCCTGGTCGTCGTCCTCGAACAGGCCGAGGTGCCAGGCGCCATGAGTGACCAGACCGGGGTCCCACGGCTCCATCAGTTTATAGAGCAGATCGCGGCACAGATCCGGTTCGTGCGGACCGGAAGCGAGGCGTTCGCTGTACGACAAAAACCCGGCAAGCTCATGGTAGAGGTCGTGCATATCGTCGGCAAAGCGCGCGGCAATCTCGTTGGGACAGCCGAGATCGAACAAGCCGTCGCGCAGGTCGCGCGCGCCGATGCGGTCCTCCACGGCGGCGCGGATGGTCTGGCCCTCGACGCCTCCCGTGCCCTCGCCATCGTCGCGTGGATCGGCCGTGTTCTCAGGCATGGTCTCTTCCCAGGCCAACCAGGTGTCGAGGAGGAGCCGGATATCGTGGCGAAAACTTATGCCCGCGTCGCGTCCGCGTACGAGCGTCAAGAGCGCGTCCGCTCGGTTGCGCGTCGAGATCGCCGTGGCGCAACGGTCGAGCTGGACGAGTAAATCCTCGGCGGCCGACCAGGCGCGCCCCAGGCGCGTCGCCAAACGTGCTGAAAAGACGGCGCTGATCTCCGACGAGTCAAGGCTGTCTTGCAGCGCGTCGGCACGTCCGACGATTGTATCCGCTCCCGGCTCGTCAAGTAGGTTGTCTAGCCACGGCATAGTACACGGTCTCCTATCAGAGAAATTGTAGCACGCGGACCGGCGACGCGGACGAGACGGCCCGGCGCGGAGCACGCTCGACAACGATCGCCTTAGCCAGGAGGTCAATCTTAATTGACCTGTCGATAGCCAGCGCCACTACTACAAGACCTAGCGATCACGACACACATAGGCCAAGTTTTCCAGACCCCGTCTCGTGGGCTAAGCCGACAGGGCTCCACCTGTGACATCAGATCCCTTCATAGCTTTATTCCCCAGACTCGTGACCCTCTGATAATCAAGCGGAGCTTCGTAGCGCCTGTCGGGCTGCTATCTTCACTGGGCGACGGACGTCTCCGGCTTACTATCCGTTGGGCCAGGGTATTGGTTGAAGCGACGCGCCGCCGTGCGCGACAGCGTGATAAAGCGGTCGAGCAACGAAGCGTCCATGGCCTCGTGGACGTCCATAGAGCTGTCCTTGCCCTTGTCGTCCGACGGGGCGGGCAGGAGAAAGCGGTTCACCAGCCCCAAGATATCGGCCGTTAAGCCGGGAAACACGCCGTGAAAGCCCGAGAGAAGAACGGCCGGAACCGAGAGAATGCGCTCGGCGTCGCCACGCTTGGCCGCCGCGACGATTTGGCGGGCAGCGCGTTCGGCGCTCATAGAGATGAACGGAAGCGAATCGCCGAGGGAGAACCAGGCAAACTCTTCCTCACGCCGCCCCTTCACCATCGTGTTGAACACGGAGCCCGTCCGTATAAGTCCGGGAGCGATGGTCGTCACGGTCACGCCGGTGCCGGCGAGTTCCGCGCGCAGGCCCTCCGACAAGCCGACAGCAGCGAACTTCGCCGCCGTGTAGGGCAACAAGTGAGGAACGCTGACCTTCCCGCCCACGGACGTGATATTGACGATACGCCCATAGCGACGCGCCCGCATCCCTGGTAGGGCGGCGAACACAGCGTAGAGGTTGCCCCAGAAGGCCACGCCCATCGATTCCTCAAAGTCTTCGATCGACATGTTTTCTAAAGGTCCAACCGTGATGATCGCCGCGTTGTTCACAAGGATGTCGATGGGTCCGACGTTCGTCTCCACTGCCTCGATCAAACGCTCGACCTCGTCGCGCTTGGCCATATCGCAGGGTGCGACGAACACTTTGGCGCCGCTCACCTCACCCTCCAGCCCCGCGCGCGCCTTCTCCAGTTCTTGCTCGTCGCGCGCGCAAATGGCGACGCGACAGCCTTCGCGGGCAAACTCGCGGGCCATGAGGTAGCCGAGACCACGCGAACCACCCGTCACTAAGACGACTTGCCCGTGCAGGTCGTCTCCCGGCCCACCGCGCTGCCGGTCGCGTCCACGTCCTAAAATCCGTGCTCCACCTATCACCACCGTCCTCCTCTGACTTACCCATTTTTTGGCCCTCGTGACGTTATGTAAGGCAGAAAACGTACCAGGGGCTATCGACGACCGCGCACCTCAAGCACGTCGTTCCTTTTCTAGGGGAACCCCACCGTCATGCATAGCGTGCTACGGTGAGGAACACCTGCGCGGGCAAGTCGAGATGGTGACGATTCGGCTTTACGTACACGAGGAGAACCTCTGTGGCGCAGCGTGATTACTCGGCACTCTACGCCAAGCCTGTTTCGACAGACCTTTATCGTAGCGTGGCTACTCGCAGTTGGGTGAGCGCACTAAGGCGAAGCCCGGCGGGCAGCGCGCCGTCACCGGCGTTCACCACGACGCGTTGCCCTGCTGGAGAAAGGGCCGCGGCCAGATAGGCGACGACCGTCGTCGCTCTCGCGCTCGTCCCACGACAGGCGTCGCCCATTACGACGTACGTCAACGGGTAGCCAGACGTGGTCCCCCTGTCGCCCGCATCCCCCGTGCCGAGCGCCGCTCCATTAGCCGTCGCGCCAACCGCCGCCGCGGTTGCACTCGTGGATGAAGCGACGACGCCATCCCCTCCTGTCGTCATAAGAGCCAGGAGGGGCAAATGCGTGGCGCGCGAGGTCGAGAGATCGAGGTAGCCCAGGCCGCCTGGCGTAGCCGCGATAGCCCTTGCGAGAGCGGCGTCCCCGACCACGCCGCGTCCCACCGGCCAGCCTCCTAGGCCGACTTTAGCCACGGCCGCGCGCCAGCTCACGCTCTTGCGGCGCAGGTAGCTTCGCAGCACGTCGGTGGTGCGATCGCCGTCAGAGCGGTAGAACGGCCGCACCGCGAGGTTGGGCAGCGCGACGCCTGGATTGAGAACGGCCAGACGCCCGTCGTTCCAGCGCGTGATCCGGCCATCGTATAAGGCGGCAAGAACGGAGGACGTTACGCGAAGAGGCGCGCGGAGGCTGGGCAGGTTGACGACGAGGGCGGCGGCGTCGAGAGCGAGGGGAACGCTTACGACGGTCGATGGAGCGCAACTGGATGCCTCGGCCCGTTGTTGAACCGGCGTGAGTGGACCGGAGCGCAGCACGAGATCTGCTTCTCGACGGGCAAAGACTGCCACGCCCCGCGCGGAACTGGACGGCAAGAACGTGACGTGCAGAGGAGGATGGAAGAGCGTCGCCCAATGCGCCGCTGCCAGGTTGCTTGGAAGCGCGACGCCCGCCACACGTATACAGGCCAGCAGCGGCTGGTTCATGCAAGACGACGCAGAGGTCTTCCGGCTCGACCGCGGCGACGGGCTGCGTGTCGGGTCGACCTCGAGCACGATCGGCGCATCGGCGCTTGCGCTCGAAACGAGGATCGCGTGCATGATAGATGCGTCATGCAAGGCCGGCGTGCGCGAGACCAGCGTAGCGGCGAGGTCGCCTACCTCGACGCGCGCCGAGTTGTTCGCGGGCAAGACGACCACTTCGGTCGCCATGCCCGTGTGTCGCCCATGTCCCGGTAAAGGCAGGGAAACCGTGATGCGTATGCGCGCGGCGTAGGCGCTGGGGTTGAACAGGTTGAGTGTGGTGTGACCAGGCTTCAGCCAAGTCTTATAGGATGCATGGGGTGCGCCTAGACCTAACGTCGTCCCGGTGATGTTGGTACGACTGCCGTGCGCACCAGCCACACGCGCAACGCGCTCGCTGACGATCGGCAGATCGCTCTCGACGACCACGCCGACGAGGGGATGTCCCGGCGCCAAGGCGCCAAGGTTCTCGACCGTGTTGCTTCCCGATGGCAAGCTTACGTTGACGAGTTGCTCGTGAACGGTCCGGCCTTCTTGTACGTACAGATGCAGGTGAGCCGTGGCGATATCGGGAAGCAAATTGCGCAGAAGAAGGTTTTCGCTGGCCGCTGGGCGTCCTGGACGCCCGGCGCTGGCGGCGAAGAACCGCCGGGTACTGGTTCCACGAGGTGAGGCGCCTACGTAGAGGCGGCTCAGCACGGCGCCCGCGTCGGCCGTGACGACGGGGTGCGTGCCCTTAACGTAGCGCAGCGTGGTCCGCGCGACGCCGCCGACCACGGCGACGCTGCGCGGCGTGAAGACGCCGAGGTCGCTGCCGAAGGAGAGCGTGTGTCCGTCGCCGACCGGCGCTCCTGACGCATCGAGGACATGCGCCGTGAGCACGGCCTGCAGCTCCCCTCCAGGGAGCGGCCGCGCCGTGCCGTTCTGGATCGTCACCTTGCTGGGATCACCCCCCTGCACGATCAGCGTGGCCTGTGCCGTGCGCGTACGCACGACCTGATTGCCGGCGCGCTGCCGTGCGATCACGCGCAGCGTAAAGGCGCCCGGACGCAGCCGCGACGAGGTGTTGACGTGCAGCACAGGACCAGTCAGCCCCGTAGCCGGGCTAGCCGAGAACAGATCGACCGACGTGGGCGAGACATAAGCCGTGACGCCGGCCGGCAGGCTCGACGGGTCCACGCTTAGCACGGCGTAGTCGGTCGGGCCACCGCTCGCGTGCATGCCCGTCACCGGGCGAATGCTAAGAGGGATGACCGCGTTGCCGCCGGCCCTGGCCACGTCGCGGCCGGCCCTCAACGTGAAGTCGGTGGACGAGGCCGTGTCCACGGGAGCGGTCGTCGCGAGGTGCGCTGGAACCCATAGACTTAAGCGTCCCTTCACGTCGTAAGACGCGACGTCGGCGCTGTAGCGCACGCCACGCAATCCTTCGACGACAGCGTAGGTCGTGCCGAGCCCCGTGTCGACCACGCCGTAGCGACCGGACGGCATGGCGCCGGTGCGCCAGCGCAGCTTGTAGCCGGCCACGTTTCCCGCGTTTACTGGTGGAGTCCAGTAGACGTGGATCATGAGGTCGTGGTCGACTCCGACCACCTGGCGCGGGACATCGGGGCTAGCAGGTTGTCGCACCACGACCGTCCCGGCGGCGTAGGCGCTCACGTCGGGACCGACGCCGTTGTCGAGCACCGCGTACACATAGTACGTGCCGCCGGGAAGGGCGCTGGCGTTCCAATCATCGCTCCAGGTCCCACCGTTGACCGGGACGCCGGAGGCGATGAGCGTGCCGGCACGGTTAGGCTGCGTCCGGCCATCGATCTTGACCGTAGGCGCGGTCGAGTAGTAGAGCGATACGGTCTGAGCCCTACTGGGATCGGTTCCCGCCAATGTACCGGCGAGATGCACCGTGGGCTTCGCCACAAGGACATCCCCCTTAGCCGAGGAGGCGACGGACAACGTCGGCGGCAAGGAATCGCCTTGCACATCGAGGCGATAGCCCTCGTTCCCGGTCACGTTGACGACCGTTATCTTCCAGTCGCCCGACCGTGGCTGTTTGATGTAGATGATGTCCTCGGCGGCATAACCGGGCGGCAGGTCGCCGGCCTTGGCGAAGTGAATCGACGCGTTAGGCCGCGCCACGTGTCCCGGCGTGTAGACCGTGCCATCGGGCGCGGTGAGCGCGAGGCTCGGCGCCCCGCGCTGCCAGCGCAAGGCGAAGAAGGCGTCTTTCTGATGAGGCTCGATACGCACCGTCCCGACGTTCGCGAGGATGGGCAGGGAAGGGGCGCGACGCGGCGTTGCTGGTGGTCCGGTCATAGCCTTGCCGACGGCGCCCGCCAGCTCCGCGCTCCGATCGTCGGAACTGCTCGTAAGCCCAATTACCGGCGCGCGCGGCGGCGACCGGCGGTCGAGGATGGTCGTGAGAGGCAGTTTCACGGCGGCTAGGCGGGTGATGCCGGGCGCGCCCGCCAACCCCCTGGTTCCAGCCGTGCCATCGCCGACGCCGTTGTGGGCCAGCAAATAGCCTGTGTTGTTCTGGCCTTGGATCAACGTGTAGCTCGACCCCGTGTCGAGGTGAACGCCGCCGTTCTTGTCCACGAACATGCTCTTGTCGAAGGAGCCCAGGACGCAGTCATGGGCGTGGAAGCTCAACTTGACGCCGGAGACGGTCGAACCGCCGTCCTTAAACTTCCCGAGTTCGCCCCCGCCTCCAGCGTAGTCGTCGCACCAGGGCACGACGTAGAACGTCAGCGCCGGGATCGTCGCCGTCGCGGCCACGCTGGCGGCGATCTCCGCGCCGCCTTGATCGACCCAGAAGTGGGCGCGGGCAGCGAGCGTGACGTTGATGTCCTTGTTGATATGAATGCCCGTGTAGCCGCCCACCACGGCGTAGGCCCCAAGGCCCGTGGCCGTGCGGGCGAAGGCGGGGTCCTGCGCCAGGCTGTCCGCGCAGACATAGTCCACGGATTGGATGACCCGCGCGCAGAAACCGCCGTAGAAGTGGATGAACTGGAAGACGGTTCCGAAGACGGACGCGCCGAAGTTGCCGTTGTTGGCGACGCTGACCTGACCCGTGGCCGTGAGCAGCTCTCCGCTGGGGTCAGAGACGCCGATGCCGGCCGTCAGGGAGATGATGACGTCGTTGGAGCCGAAGACGTCAGCGCCCCTGCTCACGCCGATGCCGCCGACGAAGGATGTGATCTGCAAGGGGATGCCTGCTTCTTCGAGCGGGATGCCCTCCTGAAGCTGCATGTTGATCACGGCATGGCGGAAGGGAATGGGGTGCGTGTCGTCGACGCTGCCGAACTCGAACGAGGCTGCGAGGCCGAACGCTTGCAGATTGACGAGACCTTGTCCGACGACGAGCCAGCCCGTCTTGGTCTTCGGCAGACCATCGGCGTCGAGCACCGGGGCCCCGGCGCTGTCGAGGACGGCCGTTTTGGGGAACGAGATGCAGGCTGCTCCGCCGATGGCGAACCCGCCGGCGCTGAGCGTGGGCATCGGCACGTAGATGCCGCCACTGTCCGCGCAGGCTTGCTTCTGCGCGACCGGGTTGACCGGGGATCCCGTGGTGAGGCTGGGTATGGAGAAACTCGTCGGCAGCGGCAACCCCTGAAAGGTGACGACCTGCGTCTGCCTATTGTAGCCGATGTCGCCGAGCGACAGGGCGCTGGGCAGCGCGGGTATGGTCAGGGTGAGATTCTTGGCCTGGACGCCCGTGGAGTCGATAGACAACCCATCGACCTTGGCGCCGAGCCCGCCAATCTGAAGCGAGGTCGCGCCCAACTGCAGGCCCTTAGCCTTTCCGGCCACGGCGAGCACGACGTTGCTGGCCGTCGCATTCGCATTGAACGGAGCGGGCAGCGCGACGTTAGCCGTGTCTGCTCCGAGTCCGTGCGACCCTATAGTCAATCTATCGACGCTGACCGAGGCGCCGCCGAGGCTCAGCGTGAGGTGGCTGCTGCCGTTGATGGAGACGACGCCTCCGCTGACCTCGAAGGTCGGACTGATGTTGAGGCCGTCGACCGCGACGGTGCGCAGGTTGAGGCCCGCGTCGGTAAACAGGTCGCCGAGGTCGAGCGTCGCATGTCCCACGGTGAAGCCGTCCGTGCCCAGGCGGAGTTGGGACACAGCGATGCTGAAGCCGTAGGCCGAGAGTTTAATCTGGTTTTCCAGTTCGATGTATCCCGTCACCGTCACCGAACCGTTGGCGCGCGTGACCGCGAACACTCCTTGTAACACAATCGGATCGCACGTGTCTGGATGCACGATGCAGTTGGGGTTCAAGCTCTTCGGCAGCGTTAAGCTAACCCCGTCGACCGCGACGCCCGTCTGGTCGAGGGTCACGTCCTGCACGTCGAGCGTGAAGCCCGCCACTTTGAGATGCAGTAAAGCGCCGTTGTCGCGCCCGCTAAGCACGAGCTGGCCCGTGACCGTCGGCTTGCCGCCGTCCACGTTGGCCGTGAGATTGCCGTTGACCACGGCGTTCTCCAGGCCTGGTACGCCCGGCAACGTCGCGTGGGCGTTGACGACCTGGAGAGAGACCGTCAGCGCGTAAGCGGCTCCGCTGGAAATCACGCAGGGGTCGTCTTTTGGACGCAGGGCCAGCTGGTCGCTGGCCTCGGGCGTGGCCGTCTCGTTGCGTGCGTCGCAGGCGCCGGGCGTGGCCGTGGCGTAAGGGGCAGCGGTCGCGTTGGGAACGACGGTAGCGCTAGGGGTCGGTGGGGGCGTCGCCGTGTCCGTCGGCGTCGCCGTATCCGTCGGCGTCGCCGTGTCCGTCGGCGTTCTGGTTGCTCTCGCGCCGCCCGTCAGGCTTCCCGTAGCTGTAGGCAAGGGGGTAGAGGTAGGCGCATTGGTGTAGCTGAGGATTCCCGTGCGCGTGAGATGCAGGGAGAGCACCACGCTGTCGGCTCCGACGCCGAAGCCGCCGTACGAGAAGTGCGGGTTTCGCGCCAACAAGGCGCCGTCAACCGTCTGGCCGCTGGCGTCGAAACCGATGTGCAGGCTTCCAGTGACAGGGATGCTGTCGAAGGGGGCGGGCAGTATAGCGCGCGCGTCGGAGACAGTAACGCCCGATCCGCTTAAGCTGATGCTCGCGGCGCTGATGCCGAAGCCCTTGGCCACGAGGGTGAAGTTGCTGATGCCGGCCGGTGCGGTGGGGATGCAGCTGCTGTTGACCTTCACATCGCCGGATAAGTTGATCGCCGAGCCGACGGCGGTAATGCCGGCGATAGACAGGCCGACGCCGCTCATAGACAAACCACTGACGTCGAGCGTGAGCTTCTTGATCGAGGCGTGGAAGCGCCCGAGGCCGCCGTCGTTGATCGGACCGGCGGAAAGACTGCCCGTGAGCGTGTAGTCGGTCGTGACTTGTATATTGCCCGTGAGCGTGGGACGATTCTGACCGCACAACCGCGAGGTCAGCGCGGCATTGGCGGACGCGCTGAGCCCCCCGTCGCCCAAAGTGAAGTCTCCCACCGTGTCCACGCCGCCGAAGGCGAAGTGGACGCCGCTCTGCGTCAACGTTCCTATTTGCTGGCCATCCGGGGTTACGCGTAGGAGCCCTGTCAGCAAGACATTGGACAGACCGCCAATACGCGCCAGGCTGACGGAGGCGTTGGCGGTGAGGCTGCTCGCGTCGAGGGCGAGGTCGCCCGATGCATCAAAGCCGTTCACCGTCATGGCCGCAGCGGAGGCGCTTAGCTTGCCCGTGAGCTGGTAGGCGGGCGAGACGCCGAGCGTGCCGGTCAACAGCGGGGATTTACCGCCGGACGCGGCCAGGCTCGCGGGCGCGGTGTAGCTGGCGCCCTGTACGCTCAGCCCGGAGCCGTCGAGCGTGATCCCGCTAACTCCAACCGCGTAACCGGCCAGATTCAGCGCGGGAAGAGTCGCGGAGAGGTTTCCACTAACGGTTCCCTTTGTCGACGCCGTGAGGTTGCCGGTTAGTCTCGCTGGCGCGGCTCCCGCCGGCAACAAGCTGGACGGCAAAGCTAACGCGGCGCCGAAGGTGAGCACGTGGTCGCCGAGGGTGATAGCGTTCGCGTCGAGCGTGAACTCGCCGTAGAGCACCTGCGCGGAGGGAAAATCGAGCGCGCCCCCGAGCGTCCCATCGCTCTTTAGCCCGATGTTGCGCGCCGTGAGCACCGTCGCCGCGCCAGCGGGAACGAGACTGCTGGGCAGCAGCACATTGAACTGCGCGACGCCAACGCCGGACTCGCTCACCGATGGTTGCACGAGCAGGACGTTGAAACCCTGATAAGAGGCCTGCAGCACCGGCGGGTTGAGGGCCGTCGTACCCGCGAGTTTACCTTCTGGACCGATGGTCAGTGCGGCGGCGCCCAGCACGGCGGAACCGAAGGCCGGCGCCAGCGTGACGGAGGCGGCGCCGGTCACGCCCGTGCTGTCGAGCGACGCACCCTGCATGTCAAAAGCCAGACCGGCTTTGTTAAAGGTAAGATGCGGCAAGGCGATAGGCGTGGTCGGGCTCCCATCCGTGCCCAGTTGTAGGGTCAACGGCGCCACGGCGCTGGCGAGGGTCAGGCCGCTAGGCGGCGTGAGCATGACGCCTTGCACGACGGAGCCGATGGCGCACTGGGTCGAATCGAGGCGCCAGCCGCCGACGACCGCGTGGTAGCCTCCCGCGCACGGCGTTGCTGAGGCCGTCGATGTGGCCGTCGGCGGGACCGCGGTCGCGGTCCCGGTCGCGGTCCCAGTGTCCGTGGCCGTCACGGTGCTGGTGGGCGTGCTGGTGGGGACAGACGTCGTCGTTGGACGCGGGGTTGCCGTGGGCAGCGGGGTGGCCGTAGGGCGTGGCGTGCGCGTGGGCGCCGGCATATCGGTCGCGGTAGGCGCGAGGGTGTCCGTTGGCGCCGGCGTATCCGTCGCGGTCGCGGTCGCCGTATCCGTCGGCACGGTCGTCGCGGTCGCCGTATCGATTGGTGTGTTCGTTATCGTCGCGGTGCGTGTAGCGGTGGCCGTGTTGGTAGGCAGGATCGTGCCGGTCGGTGTAGGCGGTGGGGTCGAGGTCCGCGTAGGCGTCCCTGTAATCGTCGGTGTCGGAACAGGTGTTGCTGTGTTCGTGGCGGTTGGAACGGAGGTCGCCGTGTCCGGGGCGATATAGGTGAACGCCGCCGTGTTAGAAGCCCCTCCGTAGCGCGTCGTGACCCGGATCTGCACGGTCCCCGTTCCGCCGGGAGCGGTCGCCGTAATGGCGGCGCCGTCCCCGCCGACGGTATAGGCCGTGGCTGCTTGACCGCCGAAGGTCACACTCACGGCGTCGCCAAGGTCGGCGCCAGAGATGACCACGGTCGTTCCACCGACCTCGGGACCTGAGCTTGGTTTCACGCTAGTGATATGAGGCGTCCGCTCGTACGTGAACTTATCCGCGGAGGTGATGGGCGAGGTTCCCCCCGGCGTCGTCACGACGATGTCGACCGTGCCAGGCGCGACGGGTCCAGGGCTGACGGCGTTGACCGTATTGGTCGTGACGTAGCTGCCGCTCGTGGCGTCGACGCCGCCGAAGAAAACGTGGGTTTGTCCAGGAATAAAGGTGGTCCCCGTGATCAGAACGACGTCGCCGCCATTAGCGTTTCCTCCGCGCGGGTCGACCTTGACGACCGTGGGCCGGTCGTCATAACTGAAGGCCGGCACGTTAGGATTGCTGTAGGAAGAAGAGCCGCCGGGGGTAGTCAACGTTATGTCGACCGTGCCAGCGGTCGCGGCCGGGCTCGTAGCAGTCACTACCTTTCCACTGGGATCGACCATGACGGATGAGGCGGCCTTGGCGCCAAAGTAAACCGTCGTGGCGCCCGAGACAAAGTTGGTTCCGCTGATGACGACCTGGGTTCCACCACTCGTCGGTCCCGCTATGGGGCTGAAATCCGCGATGGTGGGCGGTGCATCGTAGGTAAACAGGTCGGCGGGGCGCATCGCCGGCGACTCACCGGCGAAGGTCAGTACGCGCACGTCGACCGCACTGGCCGCCGCGGTCGCCGGGCTCGTCGCCGTGATTACCGACCCGCTGGGGTCGATGGTGATGGACGCGGCCATACGGTCGCCGAAGAGGACGGCATAGGTGGTGGAAAAATCGGTCCCGCTAATGACGACGGTCGTGCCGCCGCCAACAGGACCCGCTGGGGGGGCGACAGCGGTGACGACAGGACCAGGAACGTAGGTGTAGCGGTCCGCGTTCGTCGCCGGCGACGTTCCGCCGAGGGTCGTGACGCGCACGTCGACCGTGCCAGGCGTCGAGGACGCCGGAGCCGTCGCCGTGATCGTCGCGCCATCCGGGGCGACGGTAAACGAGGGAGAGTCTTTAGCTCCAAAGGCGACGCGTGACGCGCCACGGAGGTTCGCGCCGCTGATGACCACCGTGGCCGTCACGCCTAGTCCGCCGACCGGCGGGTTGACCCCGCTCACCGATGGCGGCGACACATAGGTGTATCTATCCGTATCCGTGATGTCCGAGGTCGTGCCATCCGTGTTGATCAAGCGCACGTCGACCGTGCCAGTGCTCGTGGTGGACGGGCTGGTCACGGTGATCGTCCCGCCCGGATCGATGGCGTCAGGCGTCACCGGGGCGATGGAGCCGAATTGGACGCTTTGTACGTTGGCGAAATTTGTCCCGGTGATGACGACGACGGCGCCGCCGCTCGTAGGACCGCCGCTCGGCCGCACCCCACCGACCACGGGGGCGGGGCTAGGATAGGTGTAGAGGTCCGCGTTGGTCGACGACGACGTGCCGCCATAGGCAGTCACATGAACCTCGACCGGGCCAAACGTCTTCACCTGACTTGGAGCGGGCGGATTGACGAACAGGTTGGTCCCGTTCTGGTTCGAGCCCAGCACTTGAGCGGCAACGCCGCCAAAGGTAACGGCTGATGTACCGTTGAAGCCGGAGCCGGCGATCACTACCGTGTTGCTGTTGCTCTTGGGGTCGTACCGCTTGGGCGTGAGGCCCGTGATCACCGGCGGGTCCGCGTAGGTGTAGCCGCTCTGCCGGGCGCCGCTGGCCCCCGGAATCGTCACCGTCACCCTGACCGCTCCGCTCTGTGCCGCGCCAGGGGCCGTCACGGTGAGGGTCGTGCCGTCCGCGCTGACGTTGGAGGGGGTCACGGTCGTGGGGCCAAACGAGACCGTGGTCGCGCCGGTGATGAAGTTGGAGCCTGTAATCGTCACCGTCGTCCCGCCAGCAGTTAGGCCGCCGGGAGGGCTGATGGCGCTAATGGCCGGCGCATCGACGTATTTGAAATTGCGCGGCGCGGTCGCCGTCCCACCGGACGTGGTCGCTTTAAGCGCAACCGATCCGCTTTGAGCCGCGGCTGGCGCCGTGACGGCGAGGGTCGTGCCGTCGGTGCTCACGGACGAGGGCGTGGCGGACGTAGCGCCGAACGAGACCGTAGTGGCGCCAGGGATGAAGTTGGAGCCGGTGACGACGACGGTGAACGCACCGTTCGTGGAGCCGCCGAGCGGGCTGACGTCCGTGATGGTCGGCGCGTCGCGATAGGTATAGCCGTTCGTCCGCGTGACGCCGCCGCCTACGCTCAGCACCGTCACGTCCACGGACCCGCTCGTCGCGACGTTGGGAGGCGTCACAGTGAGCAAGGTTCCGTCGGAGCTGATCGTCGTGGGGGTCACCGAAGTGTTCCCGAATTTGACCGTGGTCTGGCCCTGCGCGAAGTTCGTGCCGCCGATCGAGACCGCGGCGCCGTTCTGGAGGGGACCGTCGCCGGGTGTGATGGAGGTGATGGTGGGCGCCCCGATGTAAGTGAAGGTCTGGCTGCCGTTGTTGTTCAGGCTCGACGAGCCGCCGACCGTGGAGACCTGGACGAGACAGTTCGTACAAGCGTTATAGGCAGGCGTCGCCACCCTCAGCACCGTGCCACTAGCGTTGATGGAGCTGGGAGCGACGCCGCCGGCGCGGCTGTTGCAGCCGCTATAGTCGTTCTTGGGCATGCACCCGAAGTACACCTGCGTCTCGCCAGAGACGAAACCCGTTCCAGTGATGGTGACGGTCGTCCCGCCGCTCGCCGGCCCCTGACCGGGAGAAATCCCTGAGACGGTTGGCGCGGCCCTGAAGGTGTACTGGTCGTTCGTCGAGGTCGGCGAAACGTCGTTGTACTGGTCTACCGCCGTCACGTCGACGGTCCCCGGCGTCGTAGACCCATTGAAGTAAGCGGTAAGCGAACCATCCGTGTTGTGTTGGAAGAATGTCGCCGCCGAGGAGCCGATGTAGACCTGCACGGCGTTGCCGAGATGGCTTCCACTGATGTTGACGTACTGAGCGGTGTTCGTCGCCGGCCCGTCGCTCGGGCTCACCGCACTAATCGTGGGCGGGTTCACATAGGTGTACGTCGTGTTGGCCGTCCCGAAGTTCGTCGTGACGACGACGGAGACGGCGGAGGAGTCGCCGCCGCCGATGTCGTGCGTGGGCGCCTGCACGGTCAGCGACGCACCGTCTTGGCTGACCGTGTAGGACGCAGGCGTGCCGCCGAACGTGACCGACGAGGCGCCGTACTGGAAATTCTGACCCGCGATAGTCACCGAGGTTCCGCCGACGGTTGGTCCACCTGACGGCGAGATGTTTGAGATAGTCGGGCGCAACGACGCTATCTGGCTGGCAAAGGCGTCGCGGCCTCCACCCGTAGAAGCACCCCCATCACCAGCAAGCCCCCCATAGGTGGTACCGCCAATGTCGACGTTGAGATTCGGGTCGACCGCGATGCCATTGCCCTGAACGGGTCCGGCGCCGCCGAAGTACGTCGCGTAAACGACCGAGTTGGCCGCGCTCGCTGGGTGGAGCGCGACTATGAAAGCCTCGCCTGTCGTGCATTGAGCTCCCGTGCAGGTGGGTTGTATGGCGTTGCGAGTCGGGAAATCGGTTGAGGTCGTGTTCCCGACGACGTAGACGTTGCCGCTGGAGTCCACGGCGACGCCATTGGCTTGGTCCGCCCCGCTGCCGCCGAGATAGGTGGAGTAAAGCTCCTGAACCGCTCCGCCGTTGGGCTGGCTCAACTCGGTTACGAAGGCGTCTCCAGCGCTGCAGTTGGAGTCTCCGCAGGACGACTGCGGCGCGTTATGGGTCGGGAAATTAGTCGATGTGGTGGTTCCGACGACATAAGCATTGCCGCTGGCGTCCACGGCGACGCCGTTGGCTTGGTCCGCCCCGCTGCCGCCGAGGTAGGTGGCATAGACCAGCGAGCTGGAGCCCGAGGCGTTCGGGTTGAACTCGGCCACGAAAGCGTTTCCAGTGCTGCACCCCGAGTTTCCGCAGGAAGACTGCGCCGCGTTGAGAGTAGGCAAATTGGTCGATTTGGTGTAGCCGACGACGTAGGCATTGCCGCTGGCATCCACGGCGATGCCATTGCCTTGATCGTTGTTGTTCCCGCCGAAGATCGTCGCATAAGACAACGACGCCGATCCGCTCTGTGTTGTATCGAACTTCGCCATGTAGGCGTCCTGCGTACAACTGGTATCATTCATGTTGCACTGGGACTGGTACCCATTACGGGTCGGGAAAGAGTCAGCGCTTTTAGAACCTGTGATGTAGGCGTGCTGGCTCCCATCGATCGCGATGGCGGCGCCGTCATCGTTGGTGCCGAAATACGTGGAATAAAGCACGGCGCCGCCGTCCGCACTTAGCTTGACGACGTAGGCGGAATCATGACCGTAATTTTGCGTCTGGTAGCTGTTGACAGTAGGGAGAGAATTCGAGGTGCTCGACACCTGTCCTACCACGTAGGCATAGCCGTTAGCATCGACCGCAATACCTTTACTTCCTCCGATTCCCGCGATATAGGTGCTGTACATGAGGGAGCCGGCGCTCGTCAGCTTGGTCACGAAGGCACAGGTATTTGAGCAGGCCCCGTTGCTGTTGGATGGAAAGTTCGCCGAATTGCTCTGTCCCGCGATGTAGAGGTTGCTAGAGGCATCGGCAGCGACGCTGTAGCCATAATCATCTCCGCTGCCGCCGATGTACTTGGAGTAATTCAGGACGGGGTCGATGGTCAGCGCGTAGAGGGGGTTATAGGCGCCGAGCACGAGGCGCGCTGTATCACCGCCGCTCAGCACGAAGCGCGCGGACACGGGATAGCGCTTGCCCACGATGTCCTGGTAGGCGACGGGGCGCTCTTGCACCACCTTCCCTCCCGCGTTCTCCTCCACGAGGTCGCCCTGAGCGTCGAGGCGCAGCGTGCCCGCGCCCTCCCGCGTGAGCGCGATCGCATGGGGATCGGCTCCGGGGCGTACGACGTAGTCGTACTCCAGGCGACCCTGGCGACCGTGATACATCAGGTCGACGCCAGGGTAGATGTCGTGGTAGTCGACGCGCGCGTACGTTGGAACGCCGGTAATCCAGGTACGACGGTCGTTTCCGTTGATGTAGTTGATGCGACCGGGCAATTGGTCGAGCGCTGTAATGCGCGGCGCGGGGTTGGCCCCGGCCAGGCGCAGGCGCAGCGGCGTCTGGCCCTGGATCGTGCGGGCCGTCAACACGATGTCGCGGCCAGTCAAGGCCAGCGTACCGCCGGCGCCGTGAGCCAGGAAGCGTATGTCGTGAGCGCTCTGGCCGCGGTTGACCTCGAAGCTGAGGGGTTGGCCCGCGTAGAGCGTGCGCGCGCGGGCCAGCGCCGCCTTGCTCGGCAATCCTTTACCCCCTCGAACCGCGCCTACCGTCTTGCCTGGCGCCCGAACGGTTCCCTGAGAGAGGCCCGCGGCGCCAAGGGCGGCCCCTGCGCCTCCTGACAACGAGGACGACAGTCCGGTCGTTCCCATGAGGGCCGTCGCTCCGCCTCGCCCCATGCGGGGCAACGACGGCGCGGCTACCGCTACTAGAGAGGGCGTCGGAGACAGGGTCAGGGCCAGCGCGGTCGTGGCTTCCTCGCCGTCCCCACTACGCGCTACGACGACGCTGTCGCCCGCGGCACTCCCATCGGGAATGACAGCGGAGAAGGGGCGCAACTGGCCCCGACCATCGGCCGCGTCGAGGCCCAGCGAGACGACCTGACCGTCCGCTTGCCGCAGCGTGAGCGTGACCACGGCGCCAGGGCGGAAGCCGCTCCCGCTCACGGTCGTGCGCGCGCCGATCGCCAGCCGTCCAGGCGTGGCGTGGACGGACAGCACGCGGAGGACAGCCCGCGTGGAGACGTGCATAAACTGGCCTTCGCCCGAGAGCACGTGCGTGCCCCCATTGATGGCGCTGGGGATAGAGAGGCTGGCGCCAAGGGCGCCCGTACCACCCGTGTCGAGCTTGGCTAGAACGCGTCCATCTAAACGCACGGCAACCCGCTCGCGAGGCACGAATCCGGCTAGCGCGATGGGGATGCGCGCGCCGGCGACGACCGCGCCCGCCGCGACGACGAGGTGGGGCCGTAGGCCGGGCGGCGTGCCGAGAGACAGGGGGGAGACCAGGTGCAACGTCGACTGGATAGGAGCGACGGGGCTAATAGAGACGACGGCGGAACGAGAGGACGGCTTGGGGGTCCAGCGGACGATTCGCGTTTGGCGAGGCGCCGAAGACGTCGCGCTAGTGAAGGGCAGCGGCGACCCGTTTCCCTTGTGATAGCCCCGTTCGAGCCGGGCTAGTGAAGCGGCGTCCATGCCGCCGCGCAAGAGCCTCCGCCCCTCCGCGCTGCTCAGGAGCTTTTGCAGCAGAGGCGACGCACCCGTCTCTCCATGGATAGAGGCGAACTGTTTTTCGCTCCGCGCCAACGCGCCTGCCGGCACGTTCGCGCTAGCCGCGGCGGCCGGTCTTGGCCCTGAGCTAGCTTGGCCTACGTTTGCTGAGACGGGCACGCTCGACGAAAAACCGCCGATCATCAGAATCGCCAATAACACCCGGGCCGATCGATTGGCCACGCCGCCGTTCAAGATCCCCATTTCTCTGCCTTTCGCCCTCTAGCATCGCGACATCATATCCTGGCTAAGCGATGTTTCACCGTCGCCACGTTGTCCTACAAGAATCGAGTGCATTTAGGTATGCCGCCCATTCTATGATCTTCTTAACGCACCGTCTATAGGACTATTCCTTTTCTGGCTACAATAGGCGCAGCGCATATAATTAGTTATGGCTACACACGATTATAGGGCGGCAGGGCGCCGCTGACCACGCAGAACTCGCGGTTTGACTCGCAATTTCTCTTGTGGGAGCCCGCCGTGGCAGCCCTGCATACGACATCGGTTCGTTTGGGCCGCCGCTCAGCCCGCGCGGCGCCCAGACAGACGGGTTCTAAGAAAGTTAGGGACACATGGATGAGGAAGCGCGGAGAACCTTTGGCGCCATCGTGCGCCGCTATCGGACCGCGGCGGGGCTAACGCAGGAAGGCCTGGCCGAGCGGTCGGGGGTCAGCCCGCGCTCCGTCAGCGAGATCGAGCGCGGCGGCGAGAGCGTGCCGCGCCAAAGCACCGTGGAACTGCTCGCCGACGCCCTGGGTCTCGGGCCGGAGGAGCGCGCCGCCCTCCGCGCCGCCCTCCCTGGGCGCACGCCCCCGTCCCCCGCCACGGGAGCCTCTAGCGGCGCCAGCATCGCCCTACCTCCCACAGCAGCCGATGCGCCGACCAGTCCCACGGCATCGCCGTCACCCCTTGCCCTCGCCGCGCTGCCGGCCGCGCTCACGCCCCTTATCGGGCGGGAGCATGAGGAGGCCGCCATCGTCCACCTTCTCCGTCAACCCGGCGTGCGGCTGCTTACGCTGACCGGCCCCGGCGGCGTTGGGAAAACGCGCCTGGCCCTGCACGTCGCCGCCGGCCTCGCCAGCGCCTACCCCGACGGCGTCGCCTTCACACCCCTGGCCCCTCTCACCGACCCTACTCTCGTCCTGCCCACCATCGCCTGGGCCTTGGGCGTGCGCGAAGCTCCCGGCCAACCCCTCCTCACGACTGTGCGGGGCGTCCTGCACCTAAAGCGCCTGCTCCTGGTGCTGGACAATATGGAGCACCTGCTGCCGGCCGCCACGCACGTGGTCGTCGCACTGCTGGAAGCATGTCCCTCGCTCACGGTGCTCGCGACCAGCCGCGCCGTGCTCCGCGCGAGTGGCGAACACATCTTCACCGTGCCTCCCCTGGCCGTGCCCGACCCGCACCGCCTCCCTCCGGGGGTGGAGGTGGAAAGGACTCCCTCTGTCGCCCTCTTCATGCAGCGCGCGCGGGCCGCGCAACCCGACCTCGCGCTCACTCCTGAAACGGCGCCCGTGGTGGCCACGATCTGCGCCCGCCTCGATGGACTGCCTCTGGCCATCGAGCTAGCGGCGGCGCGCGCGCGCCTGCTCTCGCCCTCCACCTTGCTGGCGCGGCTGGAACAGGCGACGGGACGAGCGTCCGCATCGGAGGCGCCGGCGGCGCCAGAATCCGCCCTGCGGCTGCTCACGCGCGGGGCGCACGATCTACCGCCCCGGCACCAGACGCTGCGCGGCGCTATCGACTGGAGCTACGACCTGCTCGACGCCGGGGAGCAACTGTTGTTCGCGCGGCTGGCTGTCTTCGCGGGCGGCGCAACTCTCGGCGCGGTCGAAGCCGTCTGCAACCCAGAGGGCGACCTGACGCTCGACCCTCTCGAAGGGCTGGAGTCATTGCTCGACAAGAGCCTCGTGTACCGCGCTCCCCTTGGGGTTGAGGGCGCCGAACCGCGCGTTGCGATGCTGGAAACGATCCGCGCGTATGCCCGCGAACGATTGGAGGCGCGGGGGGAGGGGGACCGCACGCGGCGGGCGCACGCGGAGTATTACCTCGCGCTCGCCGAGGAAGTGGATTCCCATCCGAGGGGGTCGGCGCAGCAGCTATGGCTCGACACCCTCGAGGCGGAGCACGACAACTTGCGCGCCGCGCTGGCGTGGAGCATGAGAAGTAGAGAAGCCGCCACGGCCCTGCGCCTCGTCAACGCGCTCGGTCCCTTCTGGTTCGCCCGCGGCCATATCATAGAGGGCGGCCGCTGGACGGAGGCGACCCTGGATCTCGCTGGCGCAACCGTATCTTCCCACCACGCGCAGGCCCTTTACACGGCCGCTCGGCTGGCCCAAATGCAAGGCGACTACCAGAGCGCCCGCGCCCTCTTCGAGCGGGGTTTGATCATGTACGAGGCGCTGGGAGACGAGAAGGGTCTGGCGTCGCTCATCAACGCGCTGGGAATGACCGTTCACGAGCAGGGCGATCACGCCTACGCCCTGACGCTGCACGCGCGCAGCCTCGCCTTGTCGAGGGCGCTAGGGGACACACGACAGGTCGCGGTCACCCTTGGCTACCTGGCGGTCGTTAAACAAGAGCAGGGCGACTACGCGAACGCGGCGCCCCTCCACGAGGAAGGCGTGTCCATCTTGCGCTCCCTGGGCGATCAAAAGGCCGCCGCTATCGCGCTCGGCAACCAAGCCTTGCTGTACCGCGAGATGGGCGACGTCGAGCGAGCGATACTCCTCAACGAGGAGGTTTTAACCTTGATGCAGGACGAGGGAGACAGGGGAGGAATCGCCATCACGCTCAACAACCTGGGCGAGCTTATGCACGAGCGGGGCGACGATGCACGGGCGACGGAGTTGCTCGTGCGGAGCCTCATGCTCTACCGGGAATTGGGCATGCGCTGGGGCGTGCCCTATGTGCTCGAAGGGTTGGCCACGGTTTCCGAGGCGGCCGGTAAACCGGGGCGCGCGGCGCGCTTCTTTGGAGCGGCCACGGCCCTACGTGAGTCGTTGGGTATGTCGCGTCCGCCCAGCGAAGCCGCGCGCTACGACCGCACCATCGCTCGTGTGGAAGCCGCACTGGGGCAAGGGCCTTTCCGGACGGCTTTCGCTATCGGACGGTCGTTGTCGCCAGACGAGGCCACGAGCGAGGCCATGGGTGAGTTGGGCATAGCGGAGGGGTCGCCGCGGTAGGGACGCCTAGGGCCAACCCCCTCGTTTCCGCGCTACGCTCCTACCGTTCCAACGCGCGAGTGACGCTATTGGGCAAGGCAAAGAAGACGGCCAGGATGATGCAGAGCGCCAAACTAAGATAGGGGCTGACGATGTCTGTAGTCATGGCCACGGCATAGACGAAGGGACCGAATCTGTACTGCTTGGATATGTTTTTGGCCGTCGTTTGGTCGGCATTAGCGTCGAGCAAGCGGTTTTTATGTGACGCATAGGCCCACAAACGGCTGTACACGGTCGCCATCACCAACAGCAGTCCACTGTAGACGCCCTGAGCAATCTTGGTATCGACGATGTCGTTGGGAGCGGTGAGATACGACGCCAGGAGCACCGTGGCGAATGGGATAGCCGTGATGACCATGAGCAGCAGGCCATTGATGAGCAACAAGGCATGGTCGGTGCGCTTGACCAAGCGGAAGATCGTGTGGTGGTTCAGCCACATGATGAGGATAGACAGGAAACTGAGGGCGTAGGCGAGGTAGGAAGGCCATTCTTTCCCCAGGGCCGCGCCAAGATAGGCGGTCGCTCCTTCCTTGCTGACGGGGGGGACGGTCAGATTCAAGGCAAGGAGCGTAATGGCCACGGCGAAGACGCCGTCGCTCAGCGCCTCCAGGCGCGTTGTCGATATTTCCTCCGTCGCTCCCTCGTCGTCCGTCTCCCGCGCCCTGCGCACCGTCCGCTCCTTCTCGCCGCCCCTACCGTCCTCTAGGCAAGGATACGTGCATCGAGACACTATGTAAACCCAGACGTTCGAGTGGGTCCGCCGCCCTGGATGCCCTTGACGCTCACGGTCACATGAGTGCGATAGGTTGGTTGGCGCGCCGCTCTCCGCATGGCCGCTGGCGCCACCTCCGACACGAACGCTTCAGCCGCCATGAGGAGGGCCGCGTGCGCCGTATCCGCGTGCGCGACCCCTGAGACGGCGCCGTCCCAGGGTTCGCGCACGCCAGCGCTACCGCGTCGTCGATCCTATGACCAGCCAATGAGAGTGCTCAAGGCTTATCGCTGCTGTTGCGACCAATGCGAGCGCGACGACGCGCCAGTGGGTCACGCTGCACTTGAGTGGAATTGACGACGTTGCTGTCGCGACGGATGATAGACGAGCGGAAGCCCTAAGTCCACTCCCGACGCCGGACGCGAATGCCGCGGCGCCAGGGGCGGACCCTGGCCTCCTAGTCACCGACGCGACGGTGCAAGTCGTCGAGGCCCTACATGGGAACGCCCAGCCGGGCCAGATGCTGACGGTGGAGCAGGTCGGCGGGACCGACGCACAGGGGCAACAATGGGTGGACATGGACAATCCACTCTTCCAGGTCGGCCAAGAGGAGATCCTGTTCCTCCTACAAGACCCAAACGGTACGTATTCCACCGTCGCCGGTCCCCAAGGACGGTTCTCTATCGACGTGGCGGGCAAGGTGCAGTCCCGCGCCCCCGCCGAGTGGGACTACCTCAAGAAGCTCAACGGCCTGAGCATCGACGCACTGAAGGCGACCGTGGACGTTGCTGCTGCCCAGTAGGCGGGATCGTTGTACTGTAGACTGGGGAGCGTATCGCATGTACGCTCCCCCGGCCCTTGGCGCCCGCGCCCCTCCTCCCAACCGGACAGCCTGAACAGTGCATCAGAAAAGGAGGCGCATGAAACAGAGGAGGTATACACGGCGTCGGATGGCCCTTGATGGTCACGCGAAGGCAAAGGGGAAATCTGGGGCGCACGCGCTGCCGCGTGTCGCCCACGCCCGCCCGATGGCGCTCGCCGCAGGCGCCGTAACGATTGCGTGTGCAATAGGGATGGTTGACGCCCTCTTACGAAAGCACATGGTCGACGCCGTCGTCTTCGGCAGCGCCGCCGCACTATGTCTCTTCTTAGCCGTCGCTTACGCCCGTGCCTGAACCGATCAAAGACGACGCTCGCTGCACCCTGGCCCGTCTCGACTGGGTACATCTGGGAAGGGGGGGCTCGGAGGTTTGACGCTCATCTGTGCCACACTGGTCGCCGCGTCATGACTCCCGCAGCAGGCAGCGCCGCAGCAGCCGCTCTAGGAGGGGGCAGGCAATTCGCGAAATATGAGAGAGGGGACGGCATCAACGTCTACTGCTCCAGGAAGGCCGTTCTCCCCAAGCGCTGCACACGTTATAGTCATGGGAAGACTTTTAGGCTTCCGGCCTGAGTTAGAGATCGAAAGAAGGTTTCGTATGGCGCGCATCATGGTCTACTCCCTTGTCGCCCTCATCGTCGCTCCGCTCGCCCTCGTCGTCGGGGGAGCCCCATCCGCGCGCACGCCGGCGGCGTCCCTGCGCCCCTCGTTCGCCTCCCCGCGCGCGGCCGCGTCGGTGCTCAATGGCTCGCTCCTCATCGTCGACCAGCAGGGCGACCGGTCAACACAGGTGCAGATCGGGGCGGGACACGACGAGATCCTGGCCCTGCAGGATGGGGCGATCCGCGTCGTGGCGCAAGGTCTTACCGCCACCTGCTGCGGCTTCGGCGGGCTCGCGCCCTCCCCGCGCGGCCGCTACATCGCATTCAGCCAGGAGCCTAAGGGACTAGACAAGCCCCCGACCGAAGGACTCTGGCTCGTCTCCACGAACGGGGTAGGACTCCGACGGCTCCTCCTCCCGCCGCCCGCAGCACGCCTGCGCAACCCGGACCGTTATGGCGAGCCGCTCAGCATCGCGCCCATCGCGTGGTCGCCCGATCGCTACACGCTGGCCTATGCGGTCGATCTGTTTACCGACACCCCCACTAACCCGGACTTCGCGCACGACGCCGGCATCTGGCTCACGCGCTACGATCAAGGCACGACGCGCCAGGTGTTCAAGCTCGTATCGATAGCTACGGCAGCCCCGAGGTTGAACGCGCTCTGTCGCGGAACGGTCCCCCTCATCGAAGAGCTCTCGTGGAGGCCAGACGGCCGCACCGTCGTGGCCAGCGCCAGCTGCATCCCCCTAGGTCCGGGGCCGCTCGTCAACGTGCGGGCGATCGTGGCCGTCGACACCCTGACCGGCAAGGGCGAAGTGCTCGTCACCCCCGGCCGCGACGCTGCGGTCGCTCCGACGACGGGGCGCCTCACCTACGTGACAGGCAGTCTCGACCTCCATGGACGGGGCCGCACGACGCTGTGGGTCGCCGATGCACAGGGGCAGCACGCGCGTCCGCTTGTGACCGGACAGGGCCTCCAGGGCCAGATCGGCAGCCCCACCTGGTCGCCCGACGGTCGCTCGATCGCCTACATCACGGGACAAGCGGGGTTTGGGAACGCGACGACCACCATCTGTGTCGTCGATGTTGCAACCGGGCAGAGCAGGACGGTCCTGACGCCGCAGGCGCCGGGCCTTCCTGTAGGGAGCTACTTCGTGCGTCTCGCCTGGATGCACGCGCTCCTCTAGAAAGGAGGACGGTGGTACGTGATGGATGCAGTGACGGCCCTGAAAGGGCTGTTGTACGGGTGACCTCGCTCTTAGAAATCGTGCGGTGCGTCGTCCGTTTCAGCGACAACTGCCCCACGCCGACGACGCCCATCTCTAGACGCTAGGCGTGGGCGACAGGCGCGGTCCGCTCTCCCCGACAGACTCCTAGCGCCGTCGGGAAAGGGCAGCCCCCCCTCCCCTGACGACCGTCTCTCGTTTCCCCTTGAGGCGTACGTGTTTTCTGCATGTACGCTGGAGGCACGAAAAGGGCTTTGTACACGGACGCTTTATTCTAGGTGAGTCCCCCCCGCTTCGCAGAAAAAGGAGAGCACGGCCTTCTCTGCTATCATCGTCCTGAAGCGAGAAGGAAGCCCTCGCCAGGCGAGGACTTCCCTCCCTTGTAGAGAGGGTCGGCTTTAACATAACACGGCAAGACCGCTGTTGTTGAGGGCGCGGACACGGGCGACGGCCTGGGCGTTGATGACGATATACGTCAAGGTGTTGAGCGTGTGGACGGAGCGCTCGTTGCGGACCTTAGGGCGCTCGATGCCGAGGGCCTTGGCCTGGGAATTGATCCGCTCGGTGGACGTGCGCTGGCGGTAGATGTCTTTGTAGGCGGTGGAGTCGCGGTCAAGCAGGACGCGCAGGAGGCCGCCGGCCTCAATGTTGATGTATTTGACGCAGCCCGGTCCCTTGGTGAACTGCTCGTGATCACACGTTTGGGCGAGCGGATGCGGATGGAGCAGGGGGCAGCGGAACTCTTGGGCGCGATAACCGTCGGTGTGGTCGAACGGAGAGGCGGGGCTCAGGGGCAGGCCTTTAGGGCAGAGGGGCGTGCCGTCGGGCCGGCGCTGGGGGGCTGGATGCCCGCGCGTGTTCAGGGGGATGGCGGCCAGGCCACCGTGGTCGGCGCAGGTCTCATAGATGTGCCAGGCGTCGAAGGCCGCGTCGGCGGTAACGTTCGTAGGTCGAGTCCCTAGCATGGCGACGGTGCGCTCGTACAGCGGGTGATAGTAGGTGGAATCCCCCGCCTTGAATGGCTGCGTGTCTTCGGCGATCACCATGTCGCCGTAGTCCGGGTCGGTGGCGGCGACCACGCCGCTGCCGTAGCCCCCACACATACTCCTTGCGCTGGGTGATCGTGCCGTCTGCGCGGACCTGATTGCTGCTCGTCTTGACGCCCAAGCGGCAGTCTGGGTCGCCCGTCGGCTGGCGCTGCGGGTCGTAGCGGTCGGGGACATAGGCTTTCGGGTTATTCTGCTCCACCCCGGCATAGATGTGCTTGACATCAACCGCGACGGTGGCGCCCAGGCCGGGGATCTCGTCCTGGAGGGCGTGGACGGTCCCACGCAGCAGCGCTTGGAGCAGCACATTGTCCAGGTGTTGCTGCCAGTGGCGCAACCGACGCGCACCGGGGATGGTGCGCTCGACATCAACGCCATAGGGCTGTGTCAGGGCGGGCACAGGATGGAAGCCGATCTCCAGCACGAGGAGCGGATGATCGACGAGAAAGGTGCGCAGGTGCGTGATGTACTCCTTGTGCTCACAGAGCTTGATCAGCAACGCCTTGATATAGGCGGTCGTCGGGTGGGGCGTGGGGCCAGGGCAGGAACGGGAGGAGAGCGGCACGGGCAGCACGAACCAATCCAGCAGAGCGAACAGCGTGCGGTAGCGCTGCACGACTGGATCGTGCAGACGCAAACAGGTGAGGGCGTCCTCATCCAGGACGTCCGTAGAGGCTATCATGACCCTAGGCTCCTTGGTGTCGTCAGTGAGTGGTATCTCTGACTCTGCCGGGGAACCCTTGTTCTGTCAATCCCTTACGTTATGTTAAAGCCGACCCTCTGGGTAAGGGGTAAAGCCGTGCTGTGCTGCTTGATATACGGAGTTGATGATCGCTAGAACTGCTATGGTAAAGCCTAATGCTAGCAATAGACTAATCGCAACAGCTAGGTCGATGTACTGCCGTTCCGTCTCTTGCATTCACGTATTGCCTATGCTCGTCGCGCTTAGAATCGTTCTACATTCCAATTGTAGGCGCCGGTTGTCAAATGGTTCTGGCCGCCTTTTGATGGTGCTGGCGACAACAGATGAAAACGTCGTCGCTAAAGCTGGCGTGAGAAGCCGCGAATAGGTCCAAAGAGTCGATCAAGGTGGTCGACGAAGGCAGTCTAGCGCCTAAAGCTGCTGTACCACCGACCTTCCCACCAAAAGGCGGCCAGAACCAGATGAAAAGCGGCGCTTACACCTGTTCCCGCAGCCATTTCCTCATGGGCCTCAATGATAACCTCTGAGGAGAGTCATGGCTCCACCGGCACAAACCCGACTGCGGGTGCTGCGGCCTGATGGAGGGATAGAGCAACGCGAAAAGATGCGTTGGTCCACACACTACCCTACAGCGATGGTAGCCGACGTCAAAGGAAGAGGGCTACGACAGACCGAATAGACCGGCGGACACTGCGCCTTCTAAACGCATGGGACACTGATCTGGATAGCATCTTCACGGTGGCGTGCAGCCCCGATGGCGCGTTGTTCGCCGCAGGTGGAGAGGAAGGTGACGAGCCGACGATTTAGGTGCGTTTGCTCGGTCGCCCCACGATGCAGGGCACCGAGCTACCAGTTCGCCGGGACGGTACAGCTACAGGGCTTCCCGGGCAGCTACTCGTGGTATGGGCTCGTCCCGGCCGCACAGCGATAGCGAGGCACAGTCGCCTCCGTGACCAGCGGTTTATTGTCAAATGGCTGTCCTATACAGGAATCGTTGTCTGCCCCCTGCCTCATCCTTCCGCATCCTTCCGCCCCCATACCGACCATGACCGTCACGTACCTCGTTCAAATACGCGCGCGCATCCAGGCCAGGCGCAGGAAGCGGCCGCCCGGCGTGAAGAGCGGCTGGCTGGCACTGGTTGAGGTTAGCAGGACTCGGTCCCGGCCAGTAGCCGCATCCAGCAGATGGATCGCGGTAGGGCCATCGGCGGTGCGACCGCCTTGGATGTAGGCGATGGTCTGCCCGTCCGGCGACCACGACGGGCTGAAGATCGTCCCAGGAACGGATGCCACCTTGCGCCGGCGCCCTCCGCCCGCATCGGCCACCCAGAGCGCCATGGGCGTCACCGCTGTCCCGATGCCGCCGGTCACGTAGGCTAGCGCCGCGCCTGTCGGCGCGAACGCGGCGTACCAGCCGTCGGCGACGAGCACGCGTGTGTGCCCCGTCGCCACGTCGAGCTCCACCACCACCGGGTCGCCCGGCGCGGAGGGGGTCATCCCCTGTGGCGCACGCTCCCCGCTGACGGCCAGCGTACGCCCGTCGGGCGACCACGAGAGCTGAGAGATTGCTGCCGCGCCGGCATTGATGCCGAGCCCCGCGCGCGTCGCCACCAGCCGCGGGTGGGGCCGATCGTAGCGCGTGAGCCAGATCCCGAGAGCGCGCGCGTTGACGTCATAATCCTCCGTGTTGTTCACGGCGTACGCCAGGGTATAGCGGTCGGGCGACCAGGCGATCGGGCCGATGCGATAGTCGGGCTGCCCCGTCGTGCCCGGTGGGGGCAGGAGGAGGTGTCGGGCCGTCCCCCCCGTGCTCCCGACGACCCACAACCCTTGCGTCTGTGCAGGGGCGCCCGGCCCGGGGGTAATGTCTACGCCATAGGCCACGTCGCGCCCTCGAGGAGACGGGGCGAGGCCTCCCGCGAACGGCCACGGCAACCCACGCGCCAGGATGCGCGCCACTCCCCCCCTTTGCAGCGCCAGAATCTGACCGTCGCCTGCAGGTGGTCCTGGTTGTCCGATGCCGCCCCTCGCGTACAGCACAAGGAGTGGTCCGACAGCGAGAGTGGGGGTGGGGGCAGGGGCGGTTCGGCGCAAGGTGCGCGTCGCGTTGGCCGCGCTGGGTAAGGTCGCACCCAGGAGGGCGACGACTAGCGGGAGGACGGAGAGTAGACGTGCAGCCATCGATGATGATCCCTTTCGTGCCTGAGTACCTAGATGGGATAGAGTGCCCCAAACGTGACGCCCCTTTGATTACAACGTTGATCGCGTAACAAAAGTTACACGCGCCAGGAGCTGAGAGCCGCGCCTACCCGCGCAGCCCCCGATGTCCGCTGCCCAGGCTACTGGACAGCTTGGACGGCGGCCGCCAGCTCTTTCACGGTTTTGCCGCTGTAGGCCCCGGTGTACGCGAACTCCGCAGCGTCCTTGGCCCGCACCGATCCGCTCGCGTCGACCGCGTAGCGACCCTGCGAGTCGCCCACCGTCACGTACTTGCCCGTGACGGGTGAGCGCTTAAGAAACAGTACCTCGGTGTCGCCGATCTGAAACAGGGGGTCGCCTTGCAGCTGCACCTGATTGCCTTGCGGATCGGTCCCGCCGAGTTGTGCGACGGTGAGTTGCTGCCCCTGCTGGACGTTGTTCCCCCGTAGGACGTTGAGCACCTGGACGGTGAAATCCGTCTTCACGAGGCCGTCGTTCGCCCCAGGGGGCAGCGCAAACCCCGCGTTCGCGGGGGTGGCTCGGGGAAGCGCCGTCGCCTTAGGTCCTGTGAGAGAGGGCGGCACTGCAATCACGGTGACGGCCGGGAGCAGCGGGATGACGTAGGACGGCGACGCCGTGACTACCTTGGCGAACACCACAGCGTCGGATCGCGTGGTCAACTCGTGGAAGTCCGCGCAGCAGATCACACTGGCTTCATAGAAGCTGGTCTGGTGCTGCGTGCGCGGCGCGCTGGTGTGGTGCGCGCCGCGCGCGTGGCCCCGCAAGGCCGCGCCCCCCAGTCCCAGCATGACCACGATAGCGAGAGCGGGGAGGATATGCGAGCGATTCATCGAGGATACCCCTTTCGTATGATGGTGGCATTAGCACGAGCCGGAAGGCGAGGGCCACGCATTGCTCGGGTAGAGATGGTCCGTGTAGTAGCCGTCGTACGAGGTCGGGTACGACACGTAGTTGGTGGGCGTATACATGATGGAGTTGGTGCAGCTCGCTACGTTCGAATGCCCCAACCCGAACGCGTGCCCGAATTCGTGCTCGGCCACCCGCTCACGCAGGCTGGCCGGAGATCCCGTGGCGTAGAGAGACTGGTCAAACAAGTAGGTGTTGAGCACGATGGTCGCGGCCGTGTAGTTATTCGAACCACAGCAGGGCGACCCGTTGCTCTGGTCAAAGAGTTCGGTGGCATGCGACCAGATACGGGTATCGCCCGCATCCTGATTCGACGGATCGTTGACGATCCCGACCGTGATCGAGGCGCTACCAACGCTGTTGTAGGCGACGGGAGTGCTGCTGTTCGTCCAATCGTTGGCGGCGTAGGTGACGTTATTCACCACTTTGGAGTCGCCGCCGGTGTTGTTGACGTAGTTGAGCGACAACACCGTCTGACCGGGTCCACTCCACGGCCAGCTGCCTCCCCAATAGCTTGCGGATGCGGGCTGCGGGCTTACGCTCGCGAGGAGCGTGAGGCCAAGAGCGGCGCAGGTGGCGAGAGCGCGAGCACGACGATACATAGTACTTCTACCTTTCTGCTCTGTTGTGACGTCCGCTGTCTACCCCGCTTGTCGCCGTGGCACCATCGGTTTCTCGCTGGGGCGCCTGCATCATCGCATGAGGGAGGGATGAGAGTCTATCCCCCGCAGCGGGTGGTTTTTCCGCGCGCGCCTCCCCCGTCGCGGGAGAGGCATGATGCACCTACCGTATCCCTTGGTTGCCCTACCTCACCCATCCGCCCTGTATAGCCGGCCGAACTCCTGGCGCGTCGCGACGTCGAACTTCTGCAGGATCGCACGCACATGCGTCTTAGCGGTCTCCCCGGTCATCCGCAACGCCGTCGCGATCTCGGCGTTGGTACGCCCGTCGGCGAGCAACTCGGCCACCTCTTGCTCACGGGGCGACAGCGGAGGGCGCACCACCACCGTCTCCGCTTCAACGACCGCCAGCGCCCGCAACGCGTGCAGCTTGTCGAGCAGGGTCTCGATCGTAGCGGCGGAGGGTAGCCATATCAGGGGCCGACCCGCGACCTCCTCCAGGTCGCGGACGGCCTGCTCGCGCGGATGCACGATATGGACGGGAAGTGCGGTGCGCGTGACAACGGCGGCGCAGCGATCGATGTCGTTGGGCACGCCGTGAAAGCAGTCAATCACGAGGATGTGGGTGTCGGTGGATCGGCGCGTCCGCGTGGCCGCCGCCAGCAAGCAGCGCGTCGCGCGTGTCTACCACCTCGAAGTCAATATCGGCGAGCTTGAACAGGCCGCGCAGGATCTCGCGCCCGATCGCGCTGGCCTCGCTGTTCCCTTGCCACAAGGTCGCGCGCATCACGCACCCCTTTCGTCATTGCCGCCACCTGTCGTCTAGTGGTATCTGTGACAGAACCATTTTCTCGCCGCCCTTGACAGATCAGTTAGGGAAGCAAAGTATGGCATAAGCAACGCATGGTTTAACCGGGGTTGACAGCGTCGCGCTCGTTTGAGGGATGAACTATCGCGCTGCGCCGGGCGTGCGCTGAACCATGCCTTACAGCGTGGATGGGGGGAACGGGCCGATCCGCACGATGAAACGCAAGCTGGTCAGGGCCTGACTTTGGTCGGGCGCGAGGCTCCTGCCCGGCGCGAGGATTTTGTAGATCGCCCCCGCATGGGCGAACACGATGGTCGTAACCGGCCTCGGGCTCGCCGCCATATGCGTCAGCAGTCCGGGGGCGCCTCCATAGCGGACCGGGACGAGCATCACGGGCACTCGTATGCCGCGCAGCAGGGCGCGCATCGCGGCTGCGGCCGCGCGCGCCTCGTCCTTGTTACGCGTCGTCCCGAGGGACGAGATCGAAAGGCGAAGGCGTGTGAACTCGTTGTAGACCGACACACGCGGGTCTACCAGGTTAAGCACGCCTAGGGGGACGCCGTACGTATCCTGTTGCAGCCCCAGGGGCACGGTGACAGCTATCCCAAGTCGGACATCACGGGCGACGATCGCCACGCCTCCTCGCGAGGCCTGCCGCGCGCGCGGCGCCGCATCGGCAGGGGCGGGACCCCTGGTGTCGCCAGCGAAGAGCAGTATCGTCGCTGCACCGCACGCGGCGAGGACATCCCGACAGAGCGCGCGCATCGTAAGCTCCTTCCCTCGCTCGCGCATCCGCGAGGCGTTATGCGAACACCCCACCCGCCCCGGACCACGATGGCGCCAGTCACGGTGCGGATGCGCGGGGTCATCGTATCCAGGCACTCCTAGCATAACCGATGCACCGGTGTGGAGGAAGCTCCTCCACACCCCCTTGTACATGATCCTACCAGCCATTGACGATCTCGCCGGAGTACAGCGAGGTGTAAACTTGATAGGCGGGCGTTTGACTGAACGTGTAGAGCGGTGTCTGCGGCTGCCCCGTCCCATTGTAGGGTTGCCCATCCGAATCGAGCGTTGGGTTTTGTACCCAGGCGGCATGGACGTGGGGACCCTTGCAATATTGGGGGCCGCCGGTGCAGCCTGAGTGCCCGAGGAGTGTAGAAGCGCTAACCCCCTGTCCGTTGACAACGGCGACATCGTTCATGTGCGCGTAGAAGCCGTTGCCGTAGTCGACGACGACCCAGATGCCGTAGCCCATGAACTGGAGCGACGTGTAACCCGCGTGCCTCTTGTTGGACGCGTTTAGCGGTTTGCATCGAGGACGCTCACGCTATTGCTGTTGAAGTTGGCGATGAAGGCTTGATGGGTGCGTTCGCTCATAGCTACCGCACTCGGCCCTTGCCCGACCGCTGCGGTGTAGAGGAGCGCTCCACTACGCGCATCGAGCACGCTGACATGGCCCGCATCCTGGTGGGGCACGACGCCTACAACCCACACGATGAGGCGATCCAGGAAGGACGAGCGCGGGCGCGAGGGCGCCCCTCCACCAGCGGCAGTGCCGGTCACGAAGACGCGTCCCGTGCCTGTATCGACGGCGAGGGCAATAGGGGTCCCGCCCACCGGAGTCGTCGCGACGACCACCCCCGTGGCGGCGTCGAGCGTGCTCACGCTGCCGCCCCCGAGGACGAAGACACGTCCCCTGCGCTCGTCAACGGCGAGGGCCATAGGGAGCATCCCGACGGGCGCCGTGCGGAGCACCGTCCCTGTGCGTGCGTCGAGTGTGCTCACGCTGTCGCCGTTTTGATTGACGACGAAGACGCGGCTCCTCGACGCATCCACTGCTACGGGACCGGGGGCCTGTCCCACCGTAATAGTGCGGACGAGGCTAGCGCTTCGCCTAGCGAGGATGCTCACCGTGTTGTAGCCGCCGGTCACAAAGGCGTCGCCCGTCCTGGGGTCGACCGCGACGGCCGCCGCTTGCACCCGGCCAGAGAGGGGAACGGTGCGCAGCAGCGCTCCGGTGTCCGTCGCCAGGATATACACGACTGGACCCACGGGCGCGTAGGTACGCCCGCGCTGGACATCGACGGCGAGTTCAGTGGAGCAGGTCCCGCCGACGGGAATACGCCGGATGACTTGCATCCGGCGCGTATCCAGCAGGTCCAGCACGCTCAGCAGGTTGGTCACTGTGCTGCACACGATGGCCCGCCCGCGTGTCGCATCGAAGACGGCGCTCTGCGGATCAGCCCCGAGCATGACGGCCGTCCCATGGTTGGCGCCCTCTGCATCGAGCACGCTCACACGGCCGGCGTAGGACACCACGAAGGCGCGCCCGGTCCGCGGGTCAACCATCATAACCTAAGGATTGCTGGCGACCGCGACCGTGTGGAGGACTGATGTCCCCTCCGATCCGCGCAGCTCCCAGGCGACCATCCCGACGACAAGCAGGAGGACGCCCCCTCCCAGGAGGCGCGTGCGCCTCTGCGTCGCGTATCGTCGCCTTCCGCTCATCCTTCTCCCCCCTTGCTTAAGAGCATACGAAACACAGCACGCGGTGGAGGAGAGGCTCGCAGGCAAGCCTCTCCTCCACCGCGATCATCAATGCGCCAGCGCACTAATGCGTGATAGCATCTCCAGAATGCAGGTACCCGTTGCTGACGCACACGTTGGATGGATCCGTTTTCGTGCAGTATTTCGTCACCAGGTTCAGACTGCCGTTCGTGATGCTGACGTTGGGGAAGCTCTGGCGCGTCCCGATAGGCGTGGCATTGTTGTCCGCGCCGCTCTTGAGCCCGGTGCTCCCCCCACCGTTGTAGAAGATATCCATCCAACCCCACCAAATGGTGTTTCCATCCACGAACGAGTAGTCGGTCGTCTTGAAGTTATGGTAACATCCTGAGCTATCAGAATAGTTGATGATCCAGTGGATAGAGCCCTGGACCCCTTGGCTGTCGTTGAGGACAGTGTCGTTGCCTATATCCGTGAAACTCCCGTTGCTGCAGGAGGCGAGGGGCCGCACCGTGTCTGGTCCTGCCGCCGCCGCTGTCGCCGCCGCAGGCTGCGCATAGGTCGTTTTGGCGACAGTCAGCGCCGCCACCACATCCGCCCCGCTGTTGAGGGCGGACGCATACGCCGAGCTTGTCTTTGATGCGCGCGATGTCCTGCTTGACCGCCCCTTTGCTGCTGCCCATCGCGCGCGCGATCTCAGTATGCGACCGCCCCACCGCGACCAACGCCCACACGTGTCGCTGGTGGTCCGTAAGCGGACGCTGCTGAGAGGCCGAAAGGGCGCGTGCCGGGAGGGTCTGATCACGCAGGTCGTGCAGCATCGCTAGGAACTCGACTAAGCCCACGGTGGCCGGAAGCCACTTGATGTCCCCGCGCGCGGCACGCTCAATGTCATGGCGAAACGTCATACGGTCGAGCGCGGCAGGAGGGTCCACACGCAGAGGGTGCGCTCTTCATGGCGACCGCGCTCCCGGTTCACGCGCGTGGCCTGACGCACCGGCGGCACTATCCAGGCCGGTATAGAATGGTTCTCTCTCCGCCCTTGACACCCTTCGCGCACGACGCCCTGACTCGCCGTTCTCTTACTCGGGGAGATTGCCTGGAGAGCACGGCCGCGAGGGACCCATAGCAACACCCATTTCTAGACGCGACTTAAGCGTCGATCGTGGTTAGAGGAGTTTTGAGGGGGAATCGAGCAACAGCGTGAGCAAGGCCATACGCACGAATAGCCCGTTGCGGGCCTGCCGGAAGTAGGCCGAGCGAAGATCGCTGTCGACGACTGGATCGATCTCGCCGACGCGTGGTAGAGGGTGCAGCACGATTGAGTGCTCGGGAAGCCGTATCATCAGGTCTCTATCGACCGTGTAGCGCCCGCTGGCCTCGACATAGGCGGCCAGATCGACGAAACGCTCCTTCTGCACGCGCGTCTGGTAGAGGACGTCCACCTCTCCCGCCACACCCATGAGGTCTTCCGTCTCTTCGTACTGGACGTTGTGAGCTTGCAGAAACTCCAGCACGTCCCCTCTCATCCGCGTCGCCTCTGGAGCCACGAGGTAGAGATGGAGATCGCGGTAAAAAGGCAACATACGGCAAAGCGAATGCACCGTACGGCCGTTCGCCAGATCCCCTACCAGGGCGATGCGCAGCGCATCGATGTGACCGATCTCGCGCTCGATCGTGTAGAGATCGAGCAACGCCTGCGTGGGATGTTCGCCTCGTCCGTCGCCGCCGTTGATCACTGGCACGGGCGAGACCGCGGCCATGCGCGCCGCGGCGCCCTCCTGATCGTGGCGTACGACGACGCAATCGGCGTAACCGCCCACGATGCGGACTGTGTCTTCGAGCGTCTCGCCTTTCGCACCTGACGAGTGCTCGCGGGCGTTCTCGGAGGAGATGACCGCGCCGCCGAGCCGCAGCATCGCGGCTTCAAAAGACAGGCGCGTACGGGTGCTAGGTTCGTAGAAGAGCGTGGCCAGGACACGGTTATGAAGGGCGTCCGAGCCGCCCTTCTGCTCGACGATTTGTTCCATAGTGCGGGCGCGTGCGAAGAGGTCGTCGAGCAGAAGGCGGTCGGCGTCGGCGGCGGCGATAAAGTGGCGCGGCGCGATCGTATTCATATCGTCCACAGTATGCCACGTGGAACGAACAAGCGCGCTAGAAAACCATCACGCGCCGCGGGATCGTCCCTCAGGATCGATTGTCCTTCGAGGCCTGAGGATCTTCGAGCAGAGTATCGGCGTCGCTGTTCGGACCCGCCATGGTGTTCTCGGAATCCTGGATCGCGGCGTCGATCTTCAAGCCCTCCTCCGATGGCTGGCGATCGTAGCCTCCGGCGAACTCCGTATTCTCGCCGCGCTTGCCGCCCTCGTCCGGGCCATTGAAACTATCGCTGTATTTCTCGTCCCTGTCCGTCGTGCTCATAGTACTGCATCGCCCTTTCTTTTACTAGAACCTGTTGTCCGCTACGCCCTCGCCCGTCGAGTTGTCGAGCGTCTCACGATGGGGGCGGTCGGGGTCGAGCCCTTCGACGTGCGGATAAGGAGATTCACCCGCCGCCGCGCGATCGGCCCCATCGGTACGCGTGACCCGTAGGTCGCCTTCGGGCGCGATATGCTCGGATTGCAACACAGCGTCATCCGTGATCGCGGCGCCGCCGCCACGCCCCACCGTCGCTTCGTCCTTCTGGCCGCCCTCTATCGGCGCGCTCACGCGCGGCAGTACGTCTTCGTCGCTCATTATCCCCTCCAGTGGCCATCGCTAGCCAGCCTTCAACCTACATACGAACTTCTTTAGGATGCATGTGTCGTGCCAGAAAGGCCCGCGCGCCCCTCAGGAGCCGTCGGGTTCACGCCGCGGCAGACGTTGCATGAACCAACAATGCACGTTGGAGACGTCCGACATCCCTACGATCTCAAAGCCGAAACGACGGTAAAATAAGACGTTCGCCTCTGTGTCGGTCTCTAAATACGCCTGCGCACCGTCGCGGTCGAGGCGTCGGCAGAGCACGGACATCATCATGGAGCCGATGCCTAGACCTTGACTGCCGGGTAGAACGGCTACCGGGCCGAGATGCCAGTGCGGCGTCTTGGGGTCGTAGGCCGACCAGGCCGAGCCGAAATAAGCCATCCTGCGCAACGTGTCGGCGTTGAGACGAAACATAGCCGGGACCATCCTCACTTGCTGCACGAGGGTGGGCTTACAGCGGCCGGGTGGAGCGGCGTTCAAGACGCCGACGACCCGTCCGTGTTGGTCGACAGCATGGAGAGGTGGGCTGGATGCACTGGACAAGACGCCCTGACAGAGCACATAGAGGCCGGCGTAACGCTTCGCGGGATCCTCGCCATGCATGGCGATATGCGTAGGGTTATCGCGCAGCGCGGCAGCGGCGACACGCGCCGCCTCCGCGACGACTTTCTTGTCTCGAGGCAATCCCGCGACGGAGACAACAGGAGGTTCAAGGCCGGCGGAACTAGCTTTCTCGACATGCATGTCTCATCATACTCCGTCCGTGCGGGTAAGGGTCGAGGACAGTTACAACATCGCCGCCACATCGTCGTTCGCCCAGCTCCGGCTCCGACGACGCAGGATGACGACGACGACAGCCAGCGCGCCAAGCAGACCGAGGATAATGGCGGCCTGTCCGCTACGCGTGAGGCCGTACTGGCGCAGAAAGGCCCACCACCAGTACGTAGCGCCATCGAGGCGATCGTGAGAGACGGTCCCGGCAGGAACCAGCGTGCGCCATGGATAGGCCTCGTTGAGCGCGGAAACCGCCGACCCAGGGGCCGCCGACACGAGGTCATGGAAAAAGAACCAGGCGTGGGCCAGGAGCGGCGAGTCCGAGGCCGTCCGGAGATACTGGGCGTCGCTAACCCCGGTGACGAGGTAGCGCGCGGGCTGCACGGCCACGCCGAGAACCTGCACGACGATAGCCACGGTCGTCAAGACGACCATGAGGCCGCGTCGCCAGCCGCGACGCAGCCATAGGCGTCCCACCGAGACGAGCGGGAGCAGTACGAAGGGAAGCACGGGCACGAGGTAGCGTGGTCCCCAGCAGTAGCCACCCCACCACACCGGATAGGTCGCGTACACCAGCAGGGTGGGCAAGGTGATGCCGACGACCAGAAGCGTCTCCGTGGGACGCCGCCGCGCGAAAGAGCGCCAGAGGGGGATCGTAAGCAGCAGCAACGGGCAGTACCAGAGCACGCCCTTGCCCGGCGAGACCAGCAGCCCGGTCAACCCGTCGAGCAGCGGTGCGTGAAACGGCTTGTCGTCGAGGTTGCGATAGCCGGTGTCGGTGAGCGAACCAAACCGGACGAGGTTGTAGTCCAGGGTTAGGACGACGCCAAAGCCCACGCCGACCGCCCACTGCACGAGACGCACGACAGCGTACGTAAAGCGCCGGGGGTCGCCGCGAGGGCTCGCGTCGAGCGCGACGAACAGCGCGTAGGCCGCGAACGCGGGCAGTGCTAGTAAGGCCGTGACCTTGGCCAGCAAGGCGAGCGAGAAAAATAGGCCGGATAAGGCAAAATTGAGCGGCGCCGGGCGCGAACGCGCCCTCACCAGAAAAAGCGCGGCGCCGAGCAGGCCCAAGGCGGCCAGCGGCTCCGTAAAATCGCTCTTGGCATAGGGCCAGAACGGTGAGGCCACGCCGACGATGATCGTCGCCACGACGGCGCCGCGCAGCCCGGCCCCGATCTCGAAGGCCAGCAAGAAAAAAAGCCATAGAGCAAGCGCGGTCACGACGACGTTCGTGAGAGACGCGAATGCCGTGGCCGTGACGTGCGCGAGGGCGGGCGACAGGTGCGGAGCGACGCGTTCGCCGGCGACGTAGAGGGGCATCTCGGCCAGGCTCAGCGCGATGCCGTACTTGGAGTAATAAGCCGTCGGGTGCGCGACGTTGTTAGGTACGCCGTGATGGTGGAGAGGCAAGGCGAGCGTTCCCCCATCCACCAGAGCGCGCGTCGTGTCCATTATCACGCCGCCATCGAGCGAGGTCGTCTCGCCGGCGGAGGTCAGGCCGTAGAAGAACAGAAATGCGAGGGCGATCAGCAGTCCGACCCCACGCGGCGCGCGGCGCGGCCTCTCCTCCGTGTTGCTCGCCCCTACGGACGCGGGCGCAAACGGCCAACGCCGGCCACGCAGCGCCGTCTCCAACTCTTGCCCACGTGGACCGCTCGTACGCCACGGTCCTCGACTCACGTGGGGATCTCGTCATCGCGGCGCGTGCGCGGCGGCGCCTCGGGCAGGGGCGCCGCCGCGAGACGCAGAGCCGCGGCAAGGTCGCGCGCATTCACAGCGTCCGCGGCGGTCAGAAAAATGACCTTAGGCGGCGCACTCGCTTCGTCAGCCTCGACATCCTCCGCGTACACGGATGCCACGCGCGGAGCGGACTCGAAGGGAGGCGCGGCCACGATCGAGTCCGGCGCGATAACCACCACGCCGTCGCGCTCCACTCCGTCCGCGACGACGCGCACGCGCCGGCCACGATGCAACGCGACGACCTGTCCGCCGTCAAAACAAAAGACGACCGGCTCCCCGCGTCCGAGACGCACGCCGACGATCTTTTCCACTTCAGACTCCTTCCGCACGGCGCCGTCTCTGCTTCGCCGTCGACGCCGTTAGATATGTCGCGCGCGATACAAGAGGTCATATCCTTGATATTAGAGCAGCCGTAGGATCAATGCCTCAAGGGCGAGGCGCGGCGTCACGTTGCGCTCGACAGCGCCTGCTGTCCCCTCGATCTCACGCAGGCCGCGCACGATGCGCGCGGGTCCCCGTTTCGCCGCCTGTCGTCGCAGTTCGTCGATGCGCTCGCCATGCACGGGCTCCCGCGCCGCACCAGAGGCCACCAGCAGGAGGTCGCGCCACCACACCTGCATATCTTCGAGCGCCTCCAGGCAGGCCGCCCTGCTTTCCAAGAAGTTCGTCCCTTTACAGACCTCGGCGGCGAGGAGCAGGCGCGCGCCGAGCTTGCCCTCGGAGAGGGCCGCCGCCCTGTCGATCGCCGCGGCCCGACTGCCGACGAGGTCAGGAGACGACGCGGCCTCCACGGCCCACCCCGCCCGTCCGTTAGCCAGCATGGCCAGACGCTCCGCCGTGGCGCGCTCGACGCCGTAGTACGCGCGCAGGCCAGCCGCGATCGCGGCAGGGGAGGAGGGTTGAAGCCCGAGCACGCGGCAGCGCGACGGGATGGTCGTGGGCAGTGCGTCGGTCTGTGCCGCCGTGAGGATCACGACGACCTGAGGCGGCGGCTCCTCCAGCATTTTGAGCAGGCTGTTCGCCGACGCCTCGATCGAGCCCCAATCGTCGGCATCGGACAAGACGTAAACTTTATAGCGCCCCTCGTAGGGCCGCCAATCGACCTGCGCGCGCGCCTCGCGTAGGGCCTCGACCTTGACGCGCTGATCGCCGACTTTGTCGACAAAAATCAGATCGGGGTGTGCCTCGCGCAGCGTCATCTTGCACGAGCGGCAGACGTGACAGGGCCGTTCCGGAGGCGAGGCCGTGCAGTTCAGCGCGGCGGCCAGTTCTCGCGCCAGCGTGCGTTTGCCGATGCGCGGCGGTCCGGTCAACAGATACGCGTGCGCTGGGCTGAGGCTCGACGCCGCGTGGCCCAAGACGCGCACGGCCTGTTCGTGGCCGATAATGCGCCAAGACGAGGGTGACGGCGTCCTGCGATCACGATCGCCTTGGCGCTGCGTGTATTCATCCATATCTTCTTAGGGTACGGCGCCGCCCTTACTCGTCGCGCGACGCCAGGCCCCAGATTTGCGGGAGGGAGTGTAGTGCAAGGGCTGCTAAAGAGGCGCCCTCACCCTTTGTAATCCTAATCCGCGGCAACGAGAGTCGGACTGAACGCGCGAGGCCCGCGGTCGCTCGACGCCGCGACCCTATGAGACAGGCGCGAAAAAGGGGGACGCACCATTGCGTCCCCCTTGTACGAACGAGACGTGTTGGAGAGGGTTAGGCCGCGATCACGGTGCGCAGGCGCTTGAGCGCGCGTGCGTGGATCTGACAAGCGCGCGACTCGGAGACGGAGAGCACACGGCTGATCTCTTGCAGCGTGCGCTCTTCGAAGTAGTAGAGCCGCAGCAACTCTTGATCGCGCTCGGGCAAGGCGTGCATGGCGTCCGCCACCGCACCTTTAAGGTCCGCGGCGATCAGCGTTGCGCCCGGATCGGGACACGACTCGTCGGCGACCATATGCAGCAACGCCGTGGAGCCGTCGTCTTCGTCGGGATGGGCGAGGGCGTCGAGCGACAGGGTGACGCACGACGAGCTTTGGAGCGCGTGGTCGTACTTGACACGGGCCAGCCCGAGTTCACTGGCCACTTCGTTCGCGGTTGGCGTGCGTCCGAGCGTCGTCTCCATCTCATCACGGGTGCGGCGAATCTGACGTGCGCGCTGGCGTGTGGAGCGCGGAATCCAGTCGAGCGAACGCAACTGGTCGATGATGTAGCCGCGGATGCGCGTGATGGCGTAGGTCTCGAACTTCACACCGCGCACCTCGTCGAAACGATCGATGGCGTTGATTAAGCCCATCATACCGTAGCCGATCAGATCATCGGAGTCCAACATTGGCGGCAGCGTAAAATTTAGTCCATTGACGACGTAGTAGACGAGCGGCATGTAGGAAATCACCAACTCATCGCGGTCCCGGTCGTTCCAATGGACGAACTCTGTGGGTTGGGCGTCGGTCGTCTTGGACTGCACGCCACGCGTGCGTCCCTTGTACTCGGCTAGGCTGATCATGGCTGTTAGTTCCTGTCCTGCTTGACTGTGGTCTGTTGCAGGGCCATCATAAGTGGAGACCGTCTTGGCGTGGCAGCCCCAAGAGGGCCATTCTCGTATCCCCCTAAGATGGGTGGCCCGTTTAGGGGCGCCCGAAGCACCCCCCCCAACTAGAAGGAGGCGCCAGTACCGTGGATGACCCGTTCGGCCGGCGGCAGGAGGACTAGACAAGCAGGGATCGAAGGGGCGGGACGGCAATGGAACAAACGGTTCGACGGGAGAGGGTTTTCATGTCGTTCTTGGAACACCGCGCGGCGCTCGACGCGGCTATGGAGCGCCTAGAGGCAGCGTTGCGTGACGCCCTGGTTGCGGCCCGGACGCTCGAAAAAAGGGTTGCGGACGCGACGGGAGAGACGGAGACGTTGCGCGACGACGCGGCGCTGGCGCGCTTTGCGTCGACGGCGAAAAGGGCGCGCCAGGACCTGACGGCCCTCGCGCGCCTCGTCCAAGGGACGACGGAGACCGTGTGATCGTGTTGTCGCCGCTCCAGCAGGTGTACAGGCTCGGACAGCTGACCATCCGGCTGCTGTTCGACAACGGGCGCCGCATATCCGAAGGAGATGGTTCGGATACGGCCGGCGCGATGCGAAAAACTCCTGGGAACAGGTACGCCTTTTGCCCGTCCACGCACCTGCTCTCGAACAGAGCTTGCTCGACCACCTTAGTATGAGAAAGGACTGGAGTAGGGCGGTCCGGGCTACTGGTTGAAGCGGTAGTACAGCAGGGTGCGCAACGCCTTGAGGCCGTCGGTCCATGTCAGTTTCTTTCCTTCTTCGCGGCTGCGCGCGGCATAGGAGATCGAAACTTCGTAAATGCGGTGTCCGCTGCGCACGAGCTTCGCCGTGATCTCCGGCTCTATCTCGAAGCCGCGACTACGTAGATTCAAGCCCTCGGCGATCTCACGGCGCATCACCTTGTAGCACGTCTCCATATCCGAGATGTAGCAATCAAAGAGGATATTCGTAGCCAGCGTCACGAGTTTGTTGCCCATAACGAACCAGAACGAGTAGGCCGAGTGCGAGGTGAACGCGCGCGAACCGAACACGACCTCGGCTTTTCCTGTCGTGATTGGTTCGAGCAACAACGGATAATCGTTCGGGTCGTATTCAAGATCGGCGTCTTGGATCAGGACGAGGTCGCCACGCGCGTGGGAAATGGCCGTACGCACCGCAGCGCCCTTGCCCATATTACGCGGATGGTGGTAGACAGAGACGCCGGGGAGAGATGCAAGTTCGTCGATCAACGCCGGAGACCCATCCTGCGACCCATCGTCCACCAAGATGATCTCCTTGGAAATGTCGACGGCCCGTACAGCCTCTACCACCCGGCGCAGCGTGCGCTCCTCGTTATAGACAGGCATCAGGACCGACAGCAGAGGCCGTCCTTCGGTCGCGCTCGTCCCACCTGCACCCTCGCTCATCCCGGCGTTGCTCCTTCTTCCATGTTTTCCACTACGTTGTTCGCCTGGAATGAACCGCGCGACGGCGTCTTCCTCTTATCCGCGACCACACAATGCTATCAGGTGGAACCTATTCCCCCCTCCCGACCCGCCGTCGACAGCCGGTCGTCGACGGCCATTCACGCCTCCCGGCGCTTTGTCCTAAAGATCGAGGTTGGCGAGGGTGACGCCGTCGTCGCCACGAAAGTGCGGTCCGCTCTCGATCGATTTGACGATCGGCGTTCTGCTTAGTTCCCGCCGCACGGCGTCGCGCAGAATGCCCGCGCCCTTGCCGTGGATGATGCGCACCCGTGGAACCTTCCGCATGAACGCATGGTGCAGGAAAAGCTCGAGCGTAACGACGGCGTCGCGCTCGGAGTAGCCATGTAGGTCAATTTCGTCGATGTAAGGGTTGAAGCCTGGACGCGTCGATGGATGGCTCTCAGGCGAGAAGGGCTCGTCGTCGCCTCCACCTACGTCGAGCGCGCTGTCGTCGAGACCCCACACCTCGTCGTAGCGTATCTCCACCCGCATTGCTCCGGCTTGTATCTTGAACGTCGTCGCGTCCGAAGGCGCTTCCACCACGATATAGGTTCCGCCGAGCCGCGGCACATACACTTCGTCGCCGACCCGGTAGCGCGGCTCCCCTACACGACGTGACGCGGCGCGCGGCAGAGGGGGCCGGCTTGGCTCCTTCTCGGGCTCTGGTGTGGACGGAGGCGCCGCGGGGAGGGCGGCCAGCAAGCGATCGACGGACGCCGCTAGAGCGCTCAGACGCCCGTCGACGGTCTGGCGCAGCGCGGCAATCTCGGCCTTCAGAGCGAGGAGCGCGGCCCTGTCCGGCGAAGAGCGGGCCTCAAGGCCGCCTGTCGCTGTTGAGGCGGGAGAAGGGGTTGGAGGGGAAGTTTTCTGATGTTTTGCCACGCCTCTTAGTGTACGGCGCCGCAAACCACGGCCGACGATCTCGGCGAAGGCTCGATCTAGGGCTCAACACGGCCCTGTCTCCTTGATACGCGGTCGAAGACGAGACGATGGAGGGCCAGGATGGTGCGACGGCGTGCGTCTAGGCGGACCGTGGCGCGAGCCAAGCGACCACGCGGAACACGCGCGACGTGGTCCCATCAGCCGAGTATGTTGTAGGCGACGAGCAAGATGGCGAGGAAGACGAGAACCTGCAAGAGGCCGATCGTCCCAGGGAAGGCCTGGACGGCCAGCCCGATGACGACGAGCAACACCACGATTCCCAGGATGATCCGCCCCATCGCGCCTCTCTACCTCTTCCTCTCCGTCTTCGGGTGGTCTGTTCGTGTCCTAGTATCGCACAGGGCCGCGCGATCCTCGTCATCGCGCGGGGCGGCGTACCTCGCGCGAGGTACGCCGCCCCGCGTGGCGACGGCAAGACAAAACATCTTCCCGCACCCCATATTACGCGGCCAGGAACTCGTGTACCAGCTGGTTAAACTCGCCTGGCTGCTCCAGCATGATGTTGTGCCCTCCACCCGGCAACACGACGAGGCGAGAACTGGCGATGGCCTGGTGCAAGGCATAGCCGATGGCAACGGGTATCAACATATCGCGTTCGCCCCATACGATAAGCGTGGGAGCGACGATGGCGCCGAGCGTCCCCTCGACGTTGTCGGATAGAACGGCGCGGGCCGCGCCATACAGACTGCGTGGACCTGCTTGCAGCGATGTACCCACGACCGTAGCGGTAAAACGGAAATGGGTGTGCCCCGCGCCGCGCAGGCCGCGCCACGCCAACAGCGAGAGCGAGGCGTGCAGCGGTAGGCCGGACGCATCGGCCAGCACCAGCTTGGCGACCCGTTCGGGGTAGGCCTGCGCCAACTTCATCGCGATATGGCCGCCCATAGAGTGACCGCAGATATCGGCCTTCTCGATGCCCAGCGCATCCATCCAGGCCACGATCGTGTCCACGGCGTGCGCGAGAGTGAAGGAGTCGTGCGTTCTCGACTGGCCAAAACCCGCCAGATCGATGGCGTAGACGCGGTGGTTGACCGCCAGAGCGGGCATGTTGGCACGCCACCAGCAGCCCGACGCCGAGTAGCCGTGGATCAGCACGAGCGGCTCACCCTTGCCCGAGACGCGGTAGTGCAGGTCGGTTCCGCCCACGCGTAGGCGCCCGAAAGCGACGGTGGGAGCAGTGGAGGGGGGATCGTCGCGCCGCCGAACGGCGCGGCCCAGGGCCAACTTGGTATCTTTGTACATGATATAGACGCCTTCCTCGATTGACAGGGGGGATTGTCACAGTTTAACAGCAGTAGGAGCACGAGCGTGAGTCTTCAAATGGGCATCGTGGGTTTGCCGAACGTGGGCAAATCCACGCTCTTCAACGCCCTCACCTCGGCGGGCGCGGTAGCCGCCAACTATCCCTTCGCCACCATCGACCCCAACATCGGCGTGGTCGCCGTGCCCGACGAGCGCCTCCAGAAGCTCGACGAGATCGTCCACTCCAAGCGCATCGTGCCGACCTCGATGGAGTTCGTCGACATCGCCGGACTCGTGCGCGGCTCGAGCCGCGGTGAAGGACTGGGCAACCAGTTCCTGGGCAACATCCGCAACGTCGACGCCGTGGCCATGGTCGTGCGCGTGTTCAGCGATCCCAACGTCATCCACGTCGAGGGCTCGGTCGACCCGGTGCGCGATGTCGAGACGATCAACACGGAGCTGTGCCTGGCCGACCTTAGCGCGGTGGAGCGGCGCGTCGAGCGCACCGAGCGCGCCTCTAAGAGCGGCGATAAAAAGCTCTTGGGTCAGCTCGTCTACCTCAAAGACCTTGCCGCGCACCTCAACCAGGGACAGCCCGCGCGCACGTTGGTCATGCCCGACGACGTCGAAGCGTTCGAGGACATGTCGCTGCTGACGGCGAAACCGATCCTCTACGTGGCCAACCTGGACGAAGACGCGCTGGCCGCCCTCGCCACGGAGAAGCCGAGCGGTCTCGTGGCGCTCGAAGCCGCGGCAGCGCTGGAAGGCGCGATCGTCGTGCCCGTGAGCGCGAAGCTCGAAGCGGAGCTAGCCGAGCTGGGGCCGGAAGACGCCGCCGCGTACCTCGACGATCTTGGCGTGTCCGAGAGCGGCCTCAATCGCATGATTAAGGCGAGCTACCAGCTGTTGAACCTCATCACCTTCTTGACGGCGGGCGAACCCGAGGTGCGTGCATGGACGGTGCGCGGCGGCACGAAGGCGCCCCAGGCGGCAGGCGTCATTCACAGCGACATCGAGCGTGGCTTCATCCGCGCCGAGATCACGGCGTTCGACGACCTCGTCGCGGCAGGTTCCTACGCTGTGGCGCGCGAACGCGGGACGACGCGCCTCGAAGGCAAAGAGTACGTGATGCACGACGGCGACGTGGTGTACTTCCGCTTCAACGTCTAGCACCCTAGGCCGACGCACGTCTTAGAAGAGACAAGGAGGAACACACGCCATGGAGAGACAGGGACAGCAGACCGGTCCGACGCCGCAAGAGATCGCCGCGGCGTTCGCCGCCGTACGCGCCGTCCTACGCCGGCGCGACGACAGCGCCCCGCAAAGGGGCGATCGTTGGCTGCGCACGGCTCGCGCCGAGGGCGTGGCGCCGGCGATGACGCCCGGTCCAGCACGCTGGGACACGATGGAGCGTCCCCGATGACGAACCGCGCAGGACAGACGTCCCCTGTGTCCGCCGCCCGAACGGACTGGCCTTTCTCTAAAGTATTGATCGCTAATCGCGGCGAGATCGCCGTGCGCGTGATCCAGGCCTGCCGCGAACTAGGCCTGGCCACCGTGGCCGTCTACTCCGAGGCTGACCGCGACGCCCTCCACATCATGTTGGCCGACGAGGCGCGCGAGATCGGTCCGGCGCCCGCGGCCCAGAGCTACCTCGACATCCCGCGCCTCGTCGCCGCGGCCAAGGAGACCGGCGCGGGAGCGGTCCATCCCGGCTACGGCTTTCTCGCGGAGAACGCCTCGTTCGCCCGCGCTTGTCTCGAGGCAGGGCTTGTCTTCGTCGGCCCTTCTCCCGAGAGCATGGACGCGGTGGGCGGCAAGATCGCCGCGCGGTCGCTGGCCGAGCGCCTGGGCGTCCCCGTCGTGCCGGGAGAGACGGCCGCGCTGGAGAACGCCGCGCAGGCGGCGGCAGCGGCGGCGCGTGTGGGTTATCCCGTGGCTATCAAAGCATCCGCCGGGGGCGGTGGGCGTGGACTAAAGGTCGTGTCCTCGCCCGACGATCTGGTCGCCGCGCTAGAGAGCGCCCAGCGCGAGGGCGCAGCCTACTTCGCCGATCCGACCGTCTTCTTGGAGCACTACGTCTCGGCGCCGCGCCACATCGAGGTGCAGTTGGCGGGAGACATGCACGGCTCGATCGTGGCCGTGGGCACGCGCGACTGCTCGGTGCAGCGCAATCACCAGAAGCTGATCGAAGAGGGTCCCGCACCGCTCGATAAGGCGCTGGCGTCGCGCATCATGGACGACGCCGTGCGCCTGGCGCGCGAGATCGGCTACACGGGGGCGGGCACGGCGGAGTTCCTGGTCTCCGGGAACGACTATTACTTTCTGGAGATGAATACGCGCATCCAGGTGGAGCACACCGTTACCGAGGATGTGTCGGGCGTGGACCTCGTCAAGATGCAGCTGCGCGTCGCGGCGGGCGAACCCCTTGGGTTCACGCAAGACGACTGCGCGCCCCGCGGCCATGCCATCGAGTGCCGCATCAACGCCGAAGACGCGGCGGCTAAGTTCCGACCGGGACCCGGCCTCGTCACGCGCTACCGTCCGCCTACGGGGCCGGGCATCCGCCTCGACTCCGCCGTGTACCAAGGCTACACCATCCCCTCGTCCTACGACTCCATGGTGGCCAAGCTGATCGCCTACGGGAGCGACCGCGACGAGGCCATCCGGCGCATGGTGCGCGCGCTCGACCAGTTCGACATCGGCGGCGTGCCCACGACGATCCCGTTTCACCGTCGCGTCATGACCGATCCGTCGTTCGTCGCCGGCGCCGTGCCCACGACGTTTTTGTCCGGCCTCGATCTCTCCACTCTGCCACGCTACGTCCCCGAGACCGCCGCGCCCGTCCCCGTCTCGACAGGCGCCGAGGCGGCGGGGGCGGGGGAGGAATTTGTGGTGGCGGTCGACGGCAAGACCTTCAACGTGCGCGTCGCCTCGGCGCGCGCTCAGTCGCGCGCGCGTCGCGGGCCGCGCGGCGGCGGAGCCGAGGCCAGCGGCGCGGTGCTCAGCCCGATGCACGGCGTCGTGCTGCGCGTGGCCGTGGAAGAAGGTCAGCAGGTGGAAGAAGGCGCGTTGTTGATGATCGTCGAGGCCATGAAAATGGAGAACGAGATCGCCGCTCCACGCGCGGGGACGATCAGCGTGCTGGCCGTGGCCCCTGGCGCCACGGTCGACGTGGGCGCGACGTTGGCGACGATTAGCTAAACGCGCGGGAACCAGATCGTTTTTCGCCGCCGGTTTGTGATCGGAGACGGGAAGCTGTAGACTAGGGTACAACGTTGTGCGGCGCTCGCGGAGCCGGTGCGGCGACCGCGACATGTCCGTCTTTGACTTCCTCTTAAGACGGCGCGTGGTCTCTTCATCCCCTAAGCAAGAGCGACGGCTCAACCGTCGGTCTACGCCACGGCGAGACGCAAGCAGTTACGACACGTAGGGTAGGGCGTCGCTCGTTCAAGACGACGCCGGTAGAGAAGGCGGAAAGGAGCCCAATGGATCAGGTACAGGAGCAGGATCGCGTCGAAGCAGTCGACGGAGACATAGCCGCGGGCGGTGCGTCTCAGGAGTTCCGGCCACAGGGGCGCTACGGCGACCGTGGCGAGCGGAGCGAAGGGCGCTACGGCGACCGTGGCGACCGCGGCGAGGGACGCTACGGCGACCGCGGCGACCGCGGTGAGCGGCGTCCGGAGAGCTTCGAGCAGATGTTGCGCAAGTTTAAGAAGGGCGTCGACAACGCTGGCATCCTCAAGGAAGTGCGTGCACGCTCGTTCTTTGAGTCGAAGAGCCAGAAGTCGCGCCGCAAGGCGGCCAAGGCCGCGCGCCGCCGCACTCGTTCCAAGACCCGTACGGCTGAGTAGCTTAAGTCTCCATATCCTCAAGCGTAGACAGAGAGCGTCGCCCCTATCACGATAGGGGCGACGCTCTCTGTCTAGCCGACTCCGCACTATTTGGCATGTTTCATGCTTTACGGGTATAGCGAAGCTCTGGATAGTAAGACTCCGGGCTACTGAAAACTAGAGGAGAGATGGGTATGGAAGCTCTTGTCATAGCTGCGACGTTTAACTACGGTGTTGGAATCATCGGCTGGATCATTATTGGCGGGCTCGCCGGCGCCGTTGCCGGTAGGCTCGTACAGGGCGGCGGCTTCGGCATCCTGGGCGACATCATCGTCGGCATCGTCGGCGCCTTTATTGGCGGCTTCATTCTGTCGCTCATCGGCGTAGGCAACGGCGGCGGCGACGACAGTAGTCACTACATATTCGCGTTCGTCACGGCTTTGATTGGTGCGGTTGTCTTGCTGTTCATCGTACGGGCGGTCACAGGCAGCGGCAATAGGGCAAGAATATAAGCGATCGCCGCTTGATGAGGTCGTGCAGTCAACCTACGCCTGTGTAGGTAAACAAGCATAAGGAGAGGGAGAGCGCCGTGGCGCTCTCCCTCTCCTTATGCTCTTCGATATCACGAAGACGATGTCGACGTGTTTCCCCGCGTTAGTTTCCGGTGCAGAAGCATCTGATGCAGCCAACGTAGACGTAGTCGCCGCCATTCCGCGTACGCGGCGAACAGATCGGGCCGCGCCACGTCGCGATGTCCATAGCGGCTCTGGACATAGAGGGCCGTGACGTGCCGGACCGCCGCCCCTGACTCAGGATCGAGCGCCGCCACGACCGACGCCCACTCCAGCGGCGTCTGGCCGCGCCGGGGCGCCGCGCCCAGGCGGCCGGCCAGACGCGTCATACGTCCGTACAGGCGGACGGGATCGGGCGCGCGTCGTCGCCCTACTACGGCCGCAAGGGCGCCGACGGCGGCCAGCAGACCGACGACGAGCACGGCGACGAGGGCCAGCCAGGGCCAGGGAGTAGGTCCAGAACCCGACGTAGGAGGAGACGACGGTGGCACGACCACCGCGGTTTGGGCGGTAGGAGAGGGGAGCGCCGTCTCGACGACGCGCGACGTCATCGTCGGTGTCGTCGGTGTGACGGCGGCGAGAGACGTTGGCGTCGTCGAGGGCGAGGGGGGAGCAGGAACAGTGGCGATGCCAGGCGGCGGACCACTCGTCTGCCAGGGGATGGGGAAGTTCGGCGTCGGCTCGAACGTCACCCAGCCGCGGTCCGCTATCCAGAGTTCCGGCCAGGCGTGCGCGTCGGAGGTGCGCACGAGCAGCGTACCGTCGTCGCGCAGCTGCCCCGCCGCGTAGCCGGTGACGAGGCGCGCGGGAATGCCGCTCTCGCGTGCCAACACAACCATCGCCGTGGCGAAATGCGTACAAAACCCCCTGCGTGATTCGAACAAGAAGTGGTCGATGGGATCGACTCCTCCTGGAGCCCTTGGCGGCGTCACGTCGTAGGTAAACGCCGAGGTCGGGCCATGGAAGTAGCGCTGGATGGCCCAGGCCTTAGTGTATGGGTCATGCAGGCCGCCGGTCAGCGTCATCGCCAGCGTGCGCACACGCTCGGGCAAGGGAGGCAGCGCGAGATCACGCATCCGCAGCACGTCGTCAAGCACCGGCGCCGGCACGACTGGGCCCGTGGGCGACGACGACGACATGGCGTCGTAGGCAGCGGTCGAGGCGTCGCCGGCGTGGCTCAGCGCCAACACGCCCGCCGCGGGATCGTCGGTCGAGAGCGAGACCGTGGCCCTCGCCCCTACGTCGAGTGGGTAGCCCGCGGTGACCAGCGCGCCGAGCGGGCGGAGCGGCTGTATATGTTGGCGCACCACGGTCGTCCTCGCGGCGCCCGAGAGCGATGGCAGGGGCGCCCGCGCTGGTACGTCGCTCTCGGTCGAAGGCATGATCCGCCACGTTCCAGCTACGTAATCGTCATAGGCGGCGGAGCGCCAATAAGGAGAACTCATTGGATCGGCCACACGCCCTACGAATACCGGAAGATGATCGGGCAGAAACGCCCCACCAACGGGCAGCGGGCCGCCCGGCGCCGTCAAACCATTGGTTGGATCTCCGGCTACCGTGTGCGTGATGCCCACATGCGCCAGGAGGTCGTCGACCGCCGTCTCAAACGAGCCCCCGCGCAGACGCTGGACAGCAGTCGACGACGGGGAAGGAGCAGCCCAAGCCCCGGCCACGATGCCGACGGAGAAGACGGCGACGACGACCGACGATGCACCACGCAGCCAGAACGATGACGGCGCCACGCGCAGATCACGCCCGCGGCGTCGTGGCGTGGCGGCCTTCTCGCGCCTGCTCATCGCCGTGGTTAGAACGGCTAGGGCCAGCCCGATAACGCCAAGCAGCGGAAATGCCCACACTGCCTCCTGGCCGTGGCCCGCTGCCGCTGGCACACCCACGATAAGAGCCAGGGCCAGCCAGATGCGGCGTTCGCGCACGACGAGCCACGTACAGGCGTAGGACAGCTCCCAGGCCAGCGCCGCCGAGAGCAAGACGAGCAGCGCCATCGAACCGCCAGACGGCACGGCGTCTAGCGGCGACAAACCGGGCAGGGGACGCCACGCCCAGGGTGGGCGTAGCTGCTCGGAGGCCTCGATAGCCGCGCAGAGCCCCACGAGATGAATCGAGACGTATCCCAGCGCACCCGGAACCTCGAACACGATCGTCGCCGTCGTGACCACGACCGCTAAGACGACGAGAGGCACGAGCGTGATGGCCGCGATCCCCGCGATCGCGCCCTGCTTATCCGCCCCCGCTGCAATGGCGCAGACGACGGCCGCACAGACGAGCGCGGCGGCGAGGAGGCGCGCCGCTTTGCCGCGCGAGGACAGGACGCTCATCGGTATTCCTTGCCGTCGATCGTGTACAACGCGATGTGCGCCGCGTCGAGTTCCGCCGCGAGCGCGACGTGCGAGAGGGAAGACGGCTCGGGAAACGGCTCGTCGTCCGCGACGAGCACGACGGCGACGCCGCAGCCCAGGCGGTGAAAGCGGATCAACTCGTCTAGAACGCCGAAAGAAACCGCTGGCGTGAGCAGAACGACGGCGTCGGAGGTGCGCGCCACGTGCTGCTCCGCCAGAAGGGTCTCTAACGACGCCGCGGCCCCTGGATCGTGGGGGGCCGCCACGGTGGCCAGGATGTCGAGGATGACGCCGTGCTGCACGCGACCGCGACGAGGCTCGACCACGCCCGCCTCGGCCCCGGAAACGAGCAGGCCGACGTCGAGACCAACCTCGTCCGCCGTCGCCGCCACGTAGGCCGCTGCTTCCACGGCCCGCTCGACCGTAGTCGTGGGGCCAGCTAGGCGATGCGCTGGTGAGGTCAGGTCGAGCACGACCCAGAGACGCTGCCCCGCCACGTGCTCGCTCTCCTTCACCATTAGAAAGCCATGCCGAACCGTGGAGAGCCAGTGGATGCGCGTAGAAGGGTCTCCTTGGGCGAAAGGACGCACCGCACCGGTGACGGGCATCGAGGCCCATGAGCGCCGCGCGGGCAGCAGATCGCCCGAGCGCGCCGCCGCGAGGTCGAAACCCGGCACGGCGCGCGCGCGCGGCCAGACCACGATCTCGTGAGTGGGGCTGAAAAGCCGCTGCCGCACGACGACGCCAAAGGGATCGGAGACCGTCGCCACCGCACCTCCTACGTCGAAGCGGCCACGGTACGGCGCGGTCGCCCGCGCACTCAACTCGGTCCGGGCGCGCGGGCCTACTAAGACCAGCCACTCGGGTTGGGTGCGCGTGGCCTCACTTAGAGCGGCGACGGTTACTCCGGGCGCTGGCCAGATTCCACGCGAACGCAGCGCGTACGTCTCGACGAGCACGTCGCCCGCGACGAGACGGTCGGTCGCCGGGGTATAGGTCAGCGCGCAGCCATGCAGCACCAAGGCGACGTAGAGAGGAGCAACGGCTAGAAGAAGAAAAAGGAGGTAGGCCAGATGCACGAGCAGCGGCCGGTCCCAGACCAGGCCCGCTCCGAACGCGGCGAGACCGCAGAGCGCCGCCCAGGGCCACGTGCCTCCACGCGCATCCGTCGTCGTCATCGTGGGGTCGCCCCCTTGTACTTACGCCCGTGCCGGTCGCCTTCCTCATCCCGCGCTTTCGCCTCGCCGGCCGCGCCGGGAACGGGCAGGCGATCGAGCAGCGCCGCGACGAGATCGACGGCGGAGACGCGCGTGGTCGCGGCGCCGCGGCGCAAAATCAGCCGGTGAGCGAGCGCGGCCGGCGCGACGGTCTTCACATCGTCGGGCAAGACGAAGTCGCGTCCATCGAGTGCGGCGTGCGCCTGAGCCAGGGCGTAGATGGCGATGGACCCGCGCGGGGACGCCCCGAGGTAGATGTCGGGGTGAGTCCTGGTCTCGTTGACGAGCGCGACGATGTACTCGCGCACGAGAACGTCGACGTAGACCGTCCGAGCCGCTGCTTGGGCCACGAGCACCTCGGAGGCGGGGCAGACGGGTTCGAGCGCTTCGACGGGGTGCTGCACGCCGCCGCGCAGCAACACCTCCATCTCGTCTTTCGGCGAGGGGTATCCGAGGCTGAGGCGCACCATAAAGCGATCGAGCTGGGCCTCGGGCAGCGGAAAGGCGCCTTCATACTCAACGGGATTCTGTGTGGCAAACACGGTAAACGGACGCGGCACGGGATGGGTTATGCCTCCGACCGTGACCTGACCTTCTTCCATGCTCTCCAACAACGCGGACTGCGTCTTGGGCGTAGCGCGGTTGATCTCGTCGGCAAGCACGATGTTGGCCATGATAGGACCGGGACGGTACTCGAACGTCGCGGTACGCTGGTTGTAGATCTCCAGGCCGGTCACGTCGCCGGGAAGCAGGTCGGGCGTGAACTGGACGCGCTTGAACGAGGCGTCGACCGAACGCGCCAGCGCCCGCGCCAGCACCGTTTTACCAACGCCGGGAACGTCTTCTATTAAGATGTGGCCGCCAGCCACGAGCGCCGTGACGACGAGATGCACGACGCCGGTCTTGCCCACGACCACGCGCTCGATGTTCGCGGAAATACGTTCGCCCAGCCTGCGTACGGCCGCCGCCGCCGTCATTTCAACCACACAGCCCTCCAACTGCCGCAATTATAGCAATCATCAGCCTGTATCTTTTGCCCACGTTCGACCGTTATACTGATGGAGGCACAAAAGCTTGGAGAGTGTGTTAGTGCGCGAAGGGGCCCTTAGAGGTCGGGCGCTCGACGAATTGACGGGAGTCATGGCGACTGAAGCGCCTTCTGTCCCGCTCACGTTCGACGAGATGTTCTCGCGCTTTCACGCGCCGATTTACGGCTACATTCTAGGCATCGTCGGTAATGTCGAGCAGGCGCAGGATTTGACGCAAGACACCTTCGTCAAGGCATTCAAGGCCCTGCCCGCGACGCACGATCCCATTTTGCCGGCCTGGCTCTACCGTATCGCCACGAATACCGCTCTCGATGCGCTGCGCCATCGGCGGCTCTTGTCGTGGCTGCCGTTCGCCCCTGGAGCCGAGGAGTATCTGCCCTCCGAGGCCCCCGATGTGCCCTCGTCGATCGCCGAGAGCGAGGCTGTGCGCCTCGCGCTAGCCTGCCTTACCCCGCCGCAGCGCGCCTGCCTGCTGCTGCGCGCGCACGAGGGTTTCACGCTCGATGAGATCGCCGTGGCTCTTCGTATGAGCAAAGGAAACGTTAAAATGACCCTGCACCGCGCGAAAGAGCGCTTTCGCTGCGCCTATACCGCCACGGAAGAGGAACGTCGCCCGTGATGTCCTGCACTCAAGTTCGCTCTTTCCTAGCGGCCTATCACGACGATATGCTGCCTTCCGCGCGGCGCGACCACGTGCGCGCGCACGTCATGACCTGCGTCGACTGCCGTGAGATTCTCGAGTCGTATGACGCCCTCTACGCGGCGTTGCGCGCGGCGCCCGCTCCGCACGTCTCGCCCACCCTCGCACGCGACGTGTACGCGCGCATCGCGGCGCTCGATGCGTTGGAAGGGCGCCGCCGAAGACCGGTCTTCGGCGCCAGCCTACGCGCGCTAGGCGGAACGGCGGGGGTGCTCGCCGTCCTGACCGGACTCGCGGCCGCGGTGCTCCAACTTGGGCGCCCAGCCGAGGCGCCGCTCGTCTCGGCGCAAGACGCGGCCTCGCACGTCAGAGCGGTCTGGGTTGCCGTCCATCAGGCCAAAGTGGGGCAATTGCCCCGCTCGGAGCAGACGGCGGTGGCTCCGGCCAGCACGGTATTGGCGGGCGGGGCGGCATTGATGGTGAGAAGCTCGAAGGCCACAGGCTCCAATCTCACCGTGTACAGCGACATCGTCGAGGCGCCCGATGGAGGTGCGCCGCGCGGCCTCGTTCCGCTGCAAATGCAGGTCGGGCGCACCTCCAGTACGGACGGGCGGGCCGTTGTCAAACAGATCGTCTCGGGAACCCCGACGCCCATCGCCACGTTGGACCCACGGGCGGGCCTGGCCTATCTCCACCTCGACAACGCCAACGCCCTGCGCGCCAATGACGGCAACTCCCCCGCTCAGGTGGAGTGGCACTCGTTCGCCGCCAGAACCTCACTGGAGGTGTTGGCAACGCCCATACCGGCCGGCAATCAGCTCTTCACGGGCCTGACCGCCAATCCGCTCGACCACTCCGTCTACTACTCGGCTCTGGGCAAAGCGCCGCTTGGCGGCATCTTCCGTATCAACACCGACACCGAGGCCCTGAGCGTGACACAGGTGGTTTCCCTAGGGACGTACGCGGCGCCCTCGCCAGTCGCGCGTTACGTCAAGCAGGTCTATGACTCGTCCGACGGGTCGTTGCTCTTCACGGTAATCGACAGGAGGTCGGTCAGCATCAGCACGACCGCGACGCGCGGCTTCACCGGTACGACGCCCGTCCCCAGTCCATGGTATGATTATGTCGAGTCGCCCGACCACGCGCACATCGCCTGGACGCTCAACCCGGACGCGGACGGCGGCTTCGGCACGCTGACCGTCGCTCCGATCGCCGGAGCCGCGCCAACTTCTATCGTCGCCTCTGGCGCCGCCCACCCTCTCTGGTCTCCTGATGGCTCTTACCTGCTCTACCGTCGTCGTGGAGCCCGTAACGGGCTCTACATCTGGTCGCTGCGCACCCATACGGCGCGGCGAGTGGTGGACGAGCCGGTCAATGGCGTGCGCAGCATCAGCGGCGACGTCTGGTCTCCTGATAGCCGGTACATCGCTTACGTGCTCAGCCAGCCGGACGGCTCCGGCGCGACGAGCACGGTCTATCTCTGCGATACGACAACTAACTACGCGTGGCCGACCTTCTCGCGACGCTTCATCGGAGCCGTGACCTGGGCGGAAGGACCGGCTCGAAGCACCTCCGCCGCGCCAGCCCACGTCGCGGTCGCGACGGCGCCGCCTTCTAGCTCGACGGTGCGGTCCACGTTCTCGGCCAGCACAGCGTCGCCCATGACGCTTACCAATCCCGGGTCCGTGTTGCGGAGCTATTACGTCGCGCTGAACGCGCATGATTTCGGCGCCGCCTTCGCTCTGCTCGACAAACCCGACCAGTACGACTTCGCCCGCTTCGCGGGCGGTTTCGCCGATACGCTCTCCGACACGATCCTCACAGTCCGGCCTGCCTTGAATGGAACTCCGGTTCAAGGCGATGCTTTAATTTGCGTGGGCGTCGCCTTCATGGCCCATCGTCAGGGCGGCGCCGTGGTGCGGTACGGCGGCTGGTACGCGCTGCGCCAGGCCGCCAAGGCCGGTCCCCGAGAGGCACGTTGGCGCATCGCCGTCTCGCACTCCCATATCGTCGAAGGCGGCCAGGCCACGACGCCGTCGCCCGCCCTCTGCCACTAGTACGCGTAGGCTCGATTAATCCCGCGTGGTCAGGAAAAGACGACTTGGCCGCGCGTCAAGAGCCACGGGGCTTTAGGTACGGCGACAACGGTCGTAGAAGACGACGAGGAGGTCCGCATGAGCACGAAGGGATGTTGGGTCGCGGCGCGACTAGCCGCGGCGGGTCTGACCGCGTTAAGTCCGGTGGTCTTTCGAGCGGCGACAGTGCAGGGCGCCACGATCGTCGCCCTCACGCGCTTGGCTAAGGGCAACGACAACCGTGGGGCGATCGCGGTGGACGCGCGCCTCGGTCGCGTCTTTCTCGCCAACTATGCCGCCCGGAGCCTGAGGGTGCTCGACGCGGCCAACGGAGGGTTTCCGCGCACGATCGATCTCGGCTCCCAGCCTCCCCTCGCGGTCGCCGTCGACGAGGCGACGAACCGCGTCTTCGTGACTCTAGCAAGCACGGGAGCGAAGACGCCTGCGCGCGTGCGCGTGCTTGACGCCCGCGACGGCCATACGGTGCGTACCATCGACGTAGGGGCGTTCCCGCAAACGGTCGTCGTCGACGAGGCGACCAATCGCGCCTTCGTCCTTACAGGGGCTACGTACCTTTCCACCCCATCGCACGGCAGCGTGGACATCCTGGACGCGACGACAGGGCTCCCACGAGGGACGCTGGCCGTAAACGGTGTTCCGATCGCGGCGGCGGTCGCGGGGCCGGCCGGACGCCTCTTCGTCGCGACATCTACTTATCACTCGGACAGCCAGACCTGGACCTCCGCGCTGGATATGCGCGATGCGTCCAGCGGCCGCCTTGTCCGAACGCTCCCACTGGCGAATGCCGCAAGTCCTGGCGGAGTGATCCTAGCGACGGATGCACGGATGAACCGCCTCGTCGCGACCTATACCAGCCTCATCGACACCGGCTACGGTGCCAACGTGCGCGTACTGGACGCCGCGACGGGCGATGTCCTACGCACCCTCACTTTGCGCTCGTCGGAGGTCATGAGCGCGGGCACGTCCCCCAGCGCCCTCGCCATGGACGGAGCTACCGGGCATGCTTTCGTGACGAGCTACGACGCCACGACCTACGCTGGGCGCTTGAGCATCCTTGACGCGTCGACGGGCGCAATCCTACGAACGTCTACCGCGGGTCTCGGCCGCTTCCCCATCTCCGTCGCGGCGGCCACGGGCGTCAGGCGTCTCGTCGTGATCGACCGCGACGTCAACGACGGCCAGGCGGGCGGAAGTGGCAGCGTACGCATCCTCGACGCCGTCAGCGGGCGTCTACTCCACATCGTGTCTCTCCCCATAGGGACAGCGATTCCCAACGACGTCGTCACGTCCGCGCGTCTGGCCTTTATGACGGACGTGAGCGGCGTCACGAGCGTGCTCGATCTACGCAGCGGGCGGATCTTGCATACGTGGTGGGAAAGTGCGGCAAGCAAATCGTCGTAGTAGTACGTCCTTACTGGACGCGCGGTGCTGCGATCCGTTGTCCATGGACAGGATCGGAAGCCCGCTCCTGGCCGTTTTCTAGAGGAAGGCTCCCTACGACGCGTCGTAGGTCGTCTCGCCCAGGGCGATCCGCGCGCGGCCCGACGTGGCGTCGCCAAGGGCGACCGTGAGCGCGGCGACCGCCTCGGGTCCGACCGGCACGATCATAGAGACGACGCCGCCGTAGTCTACGTCCCGCCCCACCACTCCTTCGCGGCGCAGGACGGCTTCCACCGCGCCAAGGAGATCGTACGATACCGTCACCTTCAGCAGGGCGAACGGTCGGCGTACGACGATGCCGGCGTCGCGGACGGCCGCCGCCGCCATCGAGCTATAGGCACGCGTCAGCCCGCCCGCGCCGAGCAGCACACCGCCAAAGATACGCGAGACGACCACGGCGACATCGACGACCTCGGCGCGCAAGAGCACCTCCATCATCGGCCGTCCCGCCGTCCCGCCAGGCTCACCATCATCGCTGAAACGGGCGATGCTCCCGGTGCGTCCGAGGCGATAGGCGTAGGTATGGTGCGATGCCGACGGGTAAAGCGCCCGCGCGGAGGCCAAAAGGGCCTCGACGGCCTTCTCGTCGGCGGTAAGAAGCGCCCTCCCATAGAAGCGCGACCCTTTGGTTTCTAGAAAGCCCTCGCCGGCATGAGCGGGCACGCGGTACTCATCCACCAGCGTCCGCCTTACGGTGTGCACGTCCATCGTAGTCGCGGAAACGCGGCAAGGCCAGCGCCAACACGGCCACGCCAAGCACGCAGAGCACGCCGCCCGACACGACCGCAGCCCCTACACCGAAGGCCGCGGCCACCCCGCCCGACTCGACATCGCCCAGCAGCGGCCCGCTCGAGTAGCTGAGCAGTTCGATCGAGGCCAGCCGGCCGCGCAGGGCGTCCGGGATCGTCTCGTTCCAGATGAGCGAGCGAAACAGGCCGCTGACGGCGTCCGCCCCACCCGCGCAGGCCAGAAAAAACAGGGCCAGCGGAGGCGACGGAGCTAGGCCGAACAAAACGATGGCCAGCCCCCAGCCGCACGCTGCCGCCAGCACGGCGCGCCCATGATGGTGGACCCGCGCCGTCCAGCCGCTGGTGCCCGTGGCCACGAGGGCTCCCACGGCTGGCGCGGCATAGAGAAGGCCCAGCACGCCGGGTCCACCGAGGCCGGCGGCGATGGCGGGAAACAAGGCCAACGGCATACCGAAGAACATGGCTACGATGTCGACGACGTAGGCGCCGATCAGTTCCGGGCGGCTCCGCGCGTAGCGCAGCCCCTCCACCACGCGGCGAAGACTGGGAGCCGCCGCGTCGGGAGACGGTGGTGTCGCACGCATCAGGCGCAACGCGGCCAGCGACACCACGAAGGTGGCCACGTCCACTGCGTAGGCGCCGCTCAGGCCGACCGTGGCGATGAGCACTCCACCGAGCGCCGGGCCGGCCACCTGCCCGACCGTGCCGCGAAACGACGAGAGGGCGCCGGCGGCGGCCAGTTCGTCGCGCTCCACCAGACGGGGCAGCAACGCATCGAGCGAGGGGCGCTGCAAGGCGTCGAGGCCCGCTTTCACTGCCGCGACTACGTAGAGCAGCCAGACCGCCGGATGGGCCAGAGCCGCATTGACGGCCAATAACCCGGCCATAACCGCGAAGGCGAGTTCCGTTCCTTGCACCATGCGCCGCCGGTCGTTCGCGTCGGCCAGCAGACCGCCTAGAAAGGCGAAGGTCAGGAGCGGGATGAGTTCGGTCAGCCCCAGCAATCCCACGGCGAGAGACGAGTGCGTGAGCGCGTAAACCTGAAAGGGCACGGCCACGGACGAGATCATCGAGCCGAAGAACGACGTGCCCTGCCCGATGAACAACAGACGAAACTCGCGACGCCGGCGCAGCGGACCGAGGTCGATCGTCGCCAGGCGCAGCAGCCCGCGCGCGCCGCGGTCGCCTTCTCCAGCGGACGGCCTCGGCGCAACAGGCGGCTCCGGAGACAACCTCTCGGCCTCGCGCTCCATCGCTCCACGCGCCCAGTCGCCCCCGCGATCGCGCGACGACGGCGTCCATTCATCCACAAGTCGTACGCTCCTTTTTCATCGCGGACAGGCCCCCGCCAGACGATACATGACGCTTTGTGGTCGTAACGAAACAGAAACAGCGTTTAGGATCGAGGAAGGCGTCTCTGTAGATTGGGTGGTGCTTCAGACGATCTCGCAACTCGTTTGACGACGATCACGACGTTACAGGCAGCAGCGATATTGGCGCACCAGAAGGTGAGCACGACGAGTGTCGCGGTAGGACCATGGGGCGGGGGCGACGGCTGCTCCCCGCCGTTCATGACCGAGCTTAAACGATGGGAGCGCCCTTCTGCTCGAAGATGCGGAACGACCCGGTGCCCATGGCCACGAGCGCGCCGTTGTCGTCGTAGACGCGCGCCTCCGCCGTGGCCGTCCGCCGCGTGCGGTGCAACATCTCGCCCTTGCACGTCACCTTGCCAGCGGCGACAGGGCCGAGGAAGTGGACGTTCATCTCCGTCGTGGCGATACGCGCGCCGGCCAACGACGTGATGGCTAGAGCCATAGTGTTGTCGATCAAGGTCGCGTAGACGCCGCCGTGGAGCGTACCGTTGCCGTTGAGATGGAAGTGTTCAACCTCAATAGACATGGTGGAGCGTCCATGCTCGATCTCATCGACGTGCAGCTTGATGTACCGAGAAAAGTTGATCGCCTCGGTAAAGTATCGTCCTAACTGGTCAAGCTCGTCTCGCTCTAGGGCCATCGTTCCTCTCCCACGGTCTACGCTCCCGTCAGGCGCCGCCTTGTATCGTCCAGGGTATCACAGCGCGTGGCGACGCCATCGTCTTTTCAGGGGCAAGAGAGAGTCCGCGGAACGATCACCCACGAAGGGGACTCCATGCGAAAACCAGATCAGGCGCTTTTCGTGCTGGACTGCGCCATGAGTCCGCGCAGGATGGCCAGCACCTCGGCTTCCTCGGGGTGCAGACCGTCACGTTCCTCCGCCGCCGCGCGCTCCTCCTGAAGCACGGGGGATGGAGCCAGATGACCTTGAAGGTACGCCTCGATCACGCCGGGATGCACGTAACTCTTGCGGCAGATGGCTGGCGTGTTGCCCAGTTCATCGGCCGCTGCCTTGATCGCCGCGACCACGTTTTTCTTGCCCTGCGTCTCGTTCTCGGGCGGTCCCATCTGACGAAGCGCGTGCGCCGCCACGACCGTCCCGGCCCAGGTGCGGAAGTCCTTGGCCGTGAAATGCTGACCCGTGATCTGATGCAGGTAGGTGTTGACGTCGTCGGACGCGACGACGTGAGGTTGGTCCTCGTCGTCCTGGTACTCGAACAGATCCTGCCCCGGAATTTCCTGGCAGAGCTTGACGATGCGCGCGAGGCGTCGATCGCGCGCGGTTACGACGTGGTCCTTGCCCGACTTACCGCGAAACGTGAACTTAATCGTGGCGCCCGATACCGAGGCATGATCGTTGTGCAGCGTGGTCAGCCCGAACGAGTCGTTGGTACGCGCGTATTCCTCGTTGCCGATGCGGATATGCGTTTCGTCGAGCAGCCCGACGACCGTGGCCAGCACCTTTTCCTTGACCAGGCCGTGGCGCGTGAGGTCGTGGTCGATCCACTTGCGCACCATCGGCAGCGTCTCGCCGAACAGCACGAGCTTGCCGTACTTCGTCTCATCGCGCGCGGCCCTCCACTTGGCGTGGTAGCGATACTGCTTGCGTCCCTTCGCGTCGCGCCCCGTCGCCTGGAGGTGGCCACGCGCGATCGGAGCGATCCACACGTCGGTCCAAGCGGGCGGGATGACCAGCGCGCGTATGCGCGCCAGCACCTTCTCGTCGACGATCGGTTCGCCGTCGAGTCCGAGAAACACAACCTCGTCGCCCCGACGCTCGCGACGGAAGCCAGGGGCTGTGTCCGTGATATAGCGCAGGCCGGCGTCCTTGGCCGCCTCGACCGCCTGGTCCGCGTAACTGTCCTGCCCCTCGTCTTCAGGGACGGCGTCGGGAACGATTTTCTTCTCTGACTTCGTGGAAACGCTCATATATGAGGTGACGCCTTTTCTTGATTGTCCATCGATATCCAGCCGTCGAGCGGCGCTGCCCGCTACGATGGCAATAAAGGGGCCACCCACCTTGGGCGACGAAAAAAGAGGCTGCCCTTGTCGCGGCTCGAAATCGACCTTCCCTCATCTTCGCCCTGTGAGAAGTCGCGGGACATGACTGAAGTGAAGTCACGTGCGGCGCCGGACTAGGTGAAGCGCCTAGCCCTCCATGCCGTAGGGCCGCTCGGTGGTCCAGGAGCCGTGGGGCTCTCCGTGCAGCGCCCAGTAGACATCGGCGATGCGGTCGGGATCGAAAGGCGTTCCTTCCTTGATTGTCCCAGAGATCGTCACCGTGGCGACGTGGATTCCGTCCGGCTCAAGCTCCTCGGCCAGCGTGAAAGCCAGGTTGCGGACGGCGGCCTTGCCGGCGGCGAGGGCGGCCGCGCGTGCCGATGGGTGCGTGGCGAGACCGCCGCCGGTAATGAGGATCGTGCCGTGTTGGGCGTCGCGCATGGCCGGTGCGGCGAGTTGGGCGGTGACCAGAGCTCCAGTAACGGTGATGGCTAGAGAGGAGGCGAACTGGTCGGGCGCGATCGTCGTCGGCGACCCGAATGGCTCGTAGCCCGCGGCGTTGTACACGGCCACGGCAGGCGGCCCAAGCTCTTTAGAGAGGGCGTTCCAGGCCGTTGTAAGCGAGACCGTGTCTCCGGCGTCGGCGGTGTGGACGGACGGACGTGTCCCAGCCGCCGCGTTGACGCCGTCGGCGACCTCGTCGAGCGACGCGGCGGTGCGGGAAATCAAGCCCACGCGGAAGCCCGCGCGAGTGAAACGGCGAGCGACAGCAGCGCTGAGCCCTGACCCCACGCCCACGATAATGATGCTCTGATCGGCCACGACACGTCCTCTTCCTCTACCCCTCAATACTGTCTTAGAATACCCCTTTCCAATAGCTTACAAAGAGTTTTCGAAGGCAGGATCTTTCGCTGACGCCCCGCTCTACGTCGTGCGTGGGCGACCGTAGACGTAGTAGTGGATGGCGCCCACCTGCAAATCGACGCGCGCGTAGCTCGTCCCGAAAGAGCCGTCGAGCGCGATCGTGACGGGCGGCGTGCGGTCGGCGTTGACATTGCCCAGATCACGGTAGGCGACGCCGCGCAGACAGACGCGCGCCCCCGCCCCTTGCTGTACGACGTTGGTGAGGCCGACGTAATAATGGCCGCCGGGGATGCCGAGGGAGAAAAGGGCCATGGCGTCTCCTGCCGGAGGCGTCGCTCCTAAGTTCTGGCGCACGGACGCGTTAATGCTCTCGGAGCGCGCGAGCCTGAAGGTGTACCCCCCGGACGAGAGGATGGTCACCGGGCCAGGGCCGCTGCTCACGGCCAAAATGCGCAGGATGTGGGAGGAAGGCACGGCGAAGCCGCAGGCCAGGGGCTGGACCGCCGCCGCCGCCCGCGCGGCGTGTCCCTGGGAGGTGTGCGTCAAGCCGAGCAGACCGACGAGGGCGGCCCCGCGGAGCAAGGTGCGCTGAGAGAAAACCACGATCGATTCTCCTTCCATCATCGTCCGAATTGAGGCGTTGGATGGCTCGGCGGCAGACTATCACGCGTTCCCGTAGGCCATCCATAGAGATAACGTCTTGAGAGGAGAAAAGGTTACGCCCTGGGACAACACAACGGCAGATGACAAGGCTGTGAAACGGTTGGAGGAGGAGTCGCCGATGCCTAACCACCAAGCCCTCCAAGCAGCGCCAGCACCCGACCCCACAGCAGTTCTGTCGCCGCGCTATCATATTCCGCGGGGAGGCTCGGGTCGGTAAACAGATGGCCGGCACCGGCATACTCGAACAGCTCGAAGCGGCCTCCCGCCGCGCGTACGTCCGCCGCCATGCCATCGATCTCGGCCTGATCGCGGAATGGATCGTCCCGCATAAAATGCACCTGCACGAGGACGGAAGCCGGCCATGGAGCGCCAGTCAGGGCGTCTACGGGGACAGCGGCGTGCAGCAGGATGCAGCCCAGCGCACCCGGACGCGTCGCCGCCAGCCACTCTGCTGACGCGCCGCCCGCGGAGAACCCCATGTACACGAGCCCAGACGGCAGCAGCGCGACGTCGGCCTCCGCGCGCCGCAGCAGCTCCTTAAAGCCTAGAGCGTCCTGGTAGGCCATTGCCGGGTCGTACGCGTCAAAACGCGCCTCATCGCGGTACAGGTCGGGCGTATGCACCGTGTGTCCTACCGCCCGCAAGCGGTCGGCGGCGTCCGTCACGCCAGCACGTGGCCCAAGCACGGAGTGAAACAACACGATCTCGGCCATTACACGCTCCTTTACGAGATGACGCTCCCTATGGTGCCTCTAGCGCAGGCACAGCAGGGCGGGTGCGCCACCTCGCCGTGGCGGCCGTCGCCCTCGTTATCGCCGTCCACGAGGCCAAAGTCGCCTATGCCATCGCTAAGGGCAGCAACAGCAGGACGTTACAGGTCCTCGCCGCGCCTTTCGCGTCGCTCACTACCACTATGGACGGCCTCCGCGGCAAGTTCGCCAAGGGCCAGGGCAGCGCGTCCGACTTCCAGGGCCTCAACAGCGCGGCCACTGCTATCAACGGCACGGCCAGCAACAACGGCTTGGGCGCGATCAAGGACGTGTCTAGACCTCTCCCGGCCGCGGCGTAAGTCGCGCGATCAGCCACCGTCGCGGGATGCCTTGGGGACCAAGTGGAAACAGGTTTCACCTGGTCCCCAGGGCATGTTTCCAGGTAGTCGTCATACCGCGCCGCCCAACGGAAGCGCGCTGACGCTCATGATGGGACTGCCCCTCAAGGCCGTGAGCGTAGAGCACGACCACAGACCGCTACAGCCACATCAGATGAGAGCAGTTTACCGAGACCGCCGCCAATTTGATCCTCGCGGACGTGCTTTTCCCGCCGTCTGTGTCCACCTCTGTATCCATGACGACAAGCGGCGACGCGGCACGAGGGACGAGGGACGATAAATGACAAAAAGACAGGGTCCAAAAACGATGAACGTCTCTGGACCCTACGAGAATCTTGCGCGCCTGACGGGGCTCGAACCTGTGACCTCGTGCTTCGGAGGCACGCGCTCTATCCACTGAGCTACAGGCGCAAAGATGTGAAAGACACTGCGGCCCGACGGCCCACGCATCCCTTACCACTATACACCTAGGCTCTGGGCGTCACAAGCGTAAGAGTTCAGAGTCAGGGCCATTTCATTTTCGAGCAAGGCCGATGGGAGCGAGAGCCCGCCAAGGTTGGAAGGCATGGCGTCGGCAGGCAGCAACCACATTGGTGGAGCCTGAGAGGTGGACGAGTCCAATCATGGTGGCGCTGAGCACGGCCATAACGTGGGGGATGGAACCGCAACGCGCCAGGGAGCGGTCCTCATCTAACGTCACGTCGCGGATCCAACGCACCTTGTTTTCAATAGAGGGTCGCTTGACGAAGGGGGAAATAAAGTACGTTAAGCGCTTGGTTGCTCTGGCCGTGTGAACAGCAGGCAGTAGCTGTGGTCATAGCCATACCCATACGTGGGCGTCCACCCGACTACGATCTCTCCTTGGAAGCGCAAGACTTGCCCAATGGCGTGGGCGATATCCCAGGCGAGCGGCGTAACACTCGTGTCCCCTTTCAGGTTCGCCGCCTCCACGACCGCGACCGCACCCTCTCTCATCAGGGCGCCGATGTGCCGGTAGATCTCGCGGAGGTCGGCGAGGTAGGCCTCATACCCGCGCCCGGGCGTGGTGTACGCCGCCAACGGATCGGTAGGGTCGTCGCGGCGCATGTAGGGCGGCGAAGTGATGGAGCAGTCGATCGACGGGAGATTGTACGCTGCGAGCTGGCGCGCATCCCCGCACAGCAGGTTGTCCGGTTCGCGCAGGTGTGTGCGGGCGAAGGCGCACCGCTCCTCATCGTATTCGAGCCCGATGCCGTGTCGTCCCATGGCTTCGGCGGTGCGCAACGTCGTGCCCCAGCCCGCGAAGGGATCGAGCATGATGTCGCCTGGCTGGGTGAACTCCGCGAGGAAGACGCGTACCAGCGCCGACGGATAGCGCACATCCTCGTGTGCGAACCGTTCGGGGAGCGCCTCGTCCTGTTCAGCAGAGAGTTCGATAGAGGTTCTCAACGCCTTCACCCTTCCCTTTGACGTCGCTCGGGCCGCGGTACCACTTACATGATGCTATCACCGTCTTCGGTGGGGAGGTGATGATCGGGGCTAAGTCGAGCTGTGCCGCCGTGCGAGAACGTCACAGTGAGGTATACCCTTTCAGGACGTCAAACGTCTACTTACAGGTGCGTCACAATAGCGTCAATTTCCCCATTTGTTGACACGCCAAGGTCAGGATCATAGACCCTATCGTGACAGATGCAGGGCCGGTACAACCCCTGTCGTGTGCTTAGCGTACAATAATGTCCGTTTCGTCAAACGATCCCAACAGGCCAGTGCCCGCGCGGCGCCCGCCGTTAAGCGTCGATTCTCTCTATAGAGAAAGGGACGGTGGGGCGGTCGCCAACCTCAGGCATCTCGCCACTCGTCGGGCCAGGGTTGCCGCGCATCATGCACAGTGACGACATGCACCTCCGTGCCCCGGACGCGGTAGACGACGACGTAGCGCCCTCCCTCGATCACCAGTTCGCGCGTTCCAATGTATCGACCAGGGCGTCCCATGTGAGGCTGATCGGTTAACGCCTCTCCGCTCTCAAGAATACGCTCGAACAGGCGCGCTGCCGCACCCGCGTTGTACAGTGCAACATGGCCGACGATCCTGTCGATGCGGCGAAGAGAGCGCCGTGTCCAACGGACCGTCATTCCTTGCTGTCACGGACATGCTCACGGTCGGCGCCACGGTATTTTGCGCGCACGGCGTCAATCTCTTCCCCTGAGGCAAAGTCGCTGGCATCCGCGTCGCGCACTCCTGCCGCGATGTCGCTTAATTGCCAGTGTTCGACGTCGACGAAGCGACTGATCGCCTCCTCGACCAAATCATTTCTCGTGCGCCCCGTCGCTTTTGTTAACGCATCCAGTTCGTCGCGCAGGCGCTGAGAGATGCGCGTCGTCACCGTTGTTGTGGGCTGCTCTACCGCCGTCATCTTCTCGCCCCTTGTGTACAATTCATCGTCTTTTGTGTACAGTATACCGCGCCTCATTCGCTTCACCAAAAGGACGCCAGGAAGCTATCCAGGCGCAGACGGTGGGACATGACCCACGTGGGCGGTCCGTTCGTCGGGGGAAGCGGCCCCTCGTACCGGGCCAAACGCTCCTCTAACGCGACGCTTTGCGCCTGCATCTGCGTCACAAGCTGCCCTAAGCGGGCGCGATGGACAGAGCGATGGTGGAGAATGCCACGCGCTGGTTGTCCGCGTCGAGGCGGCTTTGGACTATCGCTAAGGATTTCTCGACGGCAGCCAGATCTCCATGTGTCGTACGGGTAGAGAGGGCGCCCTGCTCGAGCTTTAGAGCGGCGCGCAGACGCGTTTGCCGGGCTCGCAGGCTTGTCGCCCGCGTGCGCAGTGCGGTGAGTTCACGCGCGAGGTCACGTCGATAAAATGCTTTGCTCTTAACGCGCGTTCCCGGTAGGGCGGCGATGCCGTCGAGCACGGCCTGAAACCGCGCGGCCGGAACGCGGAGCGTGAGCGCCGCCCGCGCCCCCGAACTGTGTGTTGATGTGACGACGCCTCCGTACAGCACGATCGCCCTACGAGCGGCCGCGACCGTCGTCCTCATCGCCTGCGTCGTGAGCAGGTCGATCGAGGCCGTCACGACGACCTCGGACGGGGCGACAGCCTCAAATATGCCTGCCTTGGGCGCCGGACTGACGGCCTCGCGGCGAGCGATCCGCGTGGTACGCGGTGTCGGGACCACCATGGGCGCCCGAGCGGAGCCTACCGCCGGCCCAACCATCGGCGTTGGCGCGACGCGGCGCGCCGTCCCCGGCGCCAACGAGGACGCCGCTACGCGCGTCGGCGCGGCGGGCGCGGCGGGCGCGGCGATCTGTGGCCCACCCGATTGATGGTCGGCTCCGAGGTTGCGTCGCAAGAGACCGAAGCCAACGGCGAGCAGCAGTATGGCGATGACGCTGGCCACGGCCAGACGCCCTACTCCCCGACCCCGCGTGAGCCACGGACGTGCGGGGCGCTCGACTTTTTGCAGAATGCGCTGGCGCGCGTCGCCGGGCGGCTGTAGGGACGGTAGGACGCGTAATACATCGTCGAGGCGCGCCGCGGCGGTGAGCCTCGTCTGGCAGCGGGCGCAGCCGGCGACGTGCTCCGCGACGACGCCGCGGAGCTCCGGGGAGAGCGTACCGTCATGGTAATCGGCCAGCGCCGCGTCGTCAGGATGGTCGGACGCCGCTTGTGGAGAGGTCATGAGTGCATCGTTTCTAGTGGAACGGACGGCGTCTCATCACGATAGCACTCTTTGAAGCGCGACCGCGCGCGCGAGACGCGCATCTTGACCGCCCCCTCGCTAATAGCCAACGTCTCGGCGATCGCGCTATAGCTCAAGCCGTGGACGACGTGCAGCAGCAGCGGCGCGCGCAACGAGAGCGGCAGCGCGGTGAGCGCATCTTGCACGCCCTCGCTCAGGGCGTAGCGATCGCCAAGGTCGCTCCCCGCCGCGCCGCCGGCGTGGCGCGCGTCGTCGCGCGCCGTCCAGGGCAGCCAGGCGACGAGGCGACGGCGACGCAGCAGATCGTAGCAGGTGTTGGTGGCGATGCGGTAGACCCAGGGTCTCTCGCCCTCGCCGTCCGGGCCGTGGTCGAGCGCCCTGTAGACCTTGACGAACGTGTCCTGGAGCAGATCGTCGGCGACATCGCGGTCGCCGACGAGACGCACGATGTAGTTGTAGATAGGCAGATGGTAGTGCGCGTAGAGCGTGTCGAAGCGGGTGCGTCGCTGAGACTCCGTCATCACTACGGCCCTCCCTACCACCCATCCTCGCTCGACCGCGATCATACCTCACCCTCACATCGTCACGCTGTCGGCAAGCAAGAGCGCCTACCTACGACGTGTAACGAGTGAGGGACACAAGACGTCACATCATCGCCGGGTCAAAAATGCCGCGATGGGCCGATGGCCCCGGCGAGCGCGTCGAAGAAGCGCGCGTTGTCCTCGATCGTATTATAGAAATAAGGCGAGACGCGGATGAGGCCCGGCCGCGCGTCCACGATGATGTTCTCGCGGGCGAGGTTGGCCACGGTTTTGGCGGGATCGTCCATCTGGAGCGCCACGATGCCGGTGCGCCGCGCGTCGTCGCGCGGCGAGAGCACGCGCAGCCCCCTGTCGTCCGCCCGCGCCAGCACGTCGGCGGCTAAGGCCAGCGTCCGCGCGCGCAAGGTCTCCGGCCCGATCTCGCCAACCAGGTCGAGTCCACCCTGTCCAGCGTAGACGGCGGCGACGCTCGGCGTGCCGCCCTGGAAGCGCGTGGCGTCGGCGGCGGGCACGAAGTTCTCCACCTCGAAGGTGAGCTGGTGCGCGTGGGCGAACCAGCCGGTCGAGCGGGGAGCCAGCGTCCTGGCCACATCGTCGCGGACGTAGAGGTAGGCGATGCCTGGCCCACCTAGCAGCCACTTGAGACCTCCCGTGACGAGCATATCGACGCCCTCCTCGTGGACGTCGATGGGAACCTGGCCGGTTCCGTGGTAGTCGTCGACGAGCATCAAGGCCCCGTGGTCGTGGGCCATCGTGGCGATCGCCTGCACGTCTTGCAGGTAACCGCTTTTGTAGTAGACGCGCGAGGTGGCGACGAGGGCGGTAGAGTCGTCGATCAAGGAGGCGAAATGGTCGAGATCGACGCCGACGCCGTCGTCCGACCGCGCGAACACGACCTCGACGCCGTCGGGCACGCGCGCGAGCCACTGGTAGGTCAGCGTCGGGAAATCGAGGTCGGCCACGACTACGCGCGGGCGGCGGGCGTAGTCGAGCGCCGAGGCGATGGCCGAGAAGGCGTCGGTGGCGTTGGGCGTCAGGGCGACTTCGCCCACGTCGGCCCCGATGATGGAGGCGAAGGAGGCGCGCAGGGAAGTCATAGCCCCCCACCAGATCTGATACCACGCCGAGGCTCCAAGGTCTTCCCAGAGATCGAGGAACTCGCCCACGGCGGTCCGCGACCGCCTGGAGAGGGGGCCGAGCGAGCACGAGTTCAGATAGGTCTTGCGCTCGAAAATAGGGAACTGGTCGCGGTACCTCTCAAGCTCGGGATGCACCTGAGCGGCGCGCGGGTCGATCGTCTGGGTCATGGCTCGTCCTCTCGTGTCGTATACTGCCCCTGGTATGATACCGCCTTCGTAAAGGCGCTTTATTATCGACGGAGTAGGTCGAGACCTCCTTACCCTATGGACATCCTCTCGCTCAGGCTGCCCGCGCCGGACCTAGCGGCCCCGCGCGCCTTCTACGAAACGGTGCTGGGTCTGCCCATCGTCGCCCACACCGCGGAGCTGCTGACCGTCGCGGTCGGGGCCTCGACGCTGACGTACGTGCAACGGGACGACGTTGTCCCCTGCCACGTCGCCTTCGATATTCCTCGGAATAAGGTGGTCGAGGCGCGCCGCTGGCTCGGTGAACGCACGGCGCTGCTCGCTCTCGATGGTCAGGACGTCTTCCATGGCGACGACTGGAACGCCACGATGATGTACTTCCTTGACCCTGCCGGACATATCCTGGAACTCGTCGCGCGGCACACGCTGCCCAACGACGCGGATGGCGCTTTCGACGAGCGCCTCATCCTCTCTATCAGTGAGAGCGGCATAGTCGTGGACGATGTGCGCCTGCACGTCGATGCGCTGGCCACGGCGCTCGGCCTCGGCCCTTACCACGCTCAATCGTCGGCCTTCGCCCCGCGAGGCGACGAGCACGGCTTGCTGATCGTCGTGCAAAACGGACGGCATTGGTTCCCGACCCAGACTCCCGCCCGACCCTGTCCCGTCCACGCGGTGGTGCGCTGTGCTTTAGACGGCCAGTATGACGTTCCTGATGCGCCGTACTCCTTCTCGTCGCCGCACGCCATGGCGCCGCGGGACGGCGGCGCATCGTAACGTGGGGGGCCTGCGTCGCTCTATCCTGAGCCTTCCTCCCCTACATGACGCCGTCCGCCTGCCCTACGGTCCCGACCTTTACCAGTGGGGCGACCTACGCCTTCCGCCCGGCGCCGGCCCTTATCCGCTCGTAGTCGTAGTGCATGGCGGCTTCTGGCGCGCGGCCTACGATCTGGAACATATCGGCTACCTCTGCGCCGCGCTCACGGCCGACGGGTTCGCCACCTGGAGCGTGGAGTACCGCCGCATCGGCCACGAGGGCGGCGGTTGGCCGGGCTCCTTTCTGGACGTCGGCGCGGCGCTCGACTACGTGCGCGTCCTCTCTCAGCGCTACAGGCTCGACGCCGGCCGCGTGACCGTGCTCGGGCACTCCGCTGGCGGCCACCTAGCGCTGTGGCTGGCGGGGCGACGGCGCGTGTCGCCGGGCAGTCCTTTGCACGCGGCCCAACCGCTGACGCCGCGCGCGGTCGTGGCCCTGGCCCCCGTCACGGACCTGCGTCAGGCTTGGGCGCTGCGACTGGGCCGAGGCGTAGTGCAAGATCTGATGGGCGCGACGCCCGCGGCGTCCCCCGACCGCTACGCCGCTTCTTCGCCAGCGGACCTTCTTCCCCTTGGCGCGCGGCAGACCCTCATACACGGACGCTGGGACAGGATTGTCCCGCCTAAGGTGAGCGAGACGTACGTGCGACAAGCGCGCGCGCTAGGCGACGACGCCGTGCTGCGCCTCCTGCCGTGGGCGGGGCACTTCACCTTGATCGACCCACGGTCGCGCGCCTTCGGGACCGTGCTGAACGCTGTTCGAACCATCCATGACCGCTAAAACTAGTGCGAGTCGCCACGTCAAGATTACGGCTTCAGCCAGAGCATGGCGCGGACGGACTGTATTCTCGGTCAGCCTCCTGTTTGTGGTGGTTTTACTGGTCGGCCGAGATATACGGTTTATGCACACGACGTTCGTCTACGACGTGTGCATCTGCCGCTCGTCGTTTCCGTCCTCACGTTTCTCTCGTCGGCCGATGACGCGCTGCCCTTTGTTACCATTCGTTTCGCTGTCCGCGCTAGCGACCACCCCATTACGTCGTTTCCGTGGCTCCTTACGACGCTCACCTACACGCTATTTCTCTCCGCATTGATGGTGTCTTCCCTTGGCTGGGATCGTGTCGTACGCGCGCTGGCGCGACGCTCCTTTGGGGGTCGGCGTCCTGCCGCGGCGCGACAAGGGTGATAGCCAGGCCACTGGAACGCCGTGGGGCCGCTGACCCAAGATGAGGCGCCGTACACTTAAGCCGACGGCTGAGGAGGGAGAAGACGTTATGGCCGAGCACTGGTCTTTCGTGAACAGGCTGCGCCTCGACCTTGGTAAGGGCTACACGACAGCGGAAGAGCACGTGCCCGACCCGCTGTCCGTGCATATCCTGGTGCTGCGCACGCGCAGCGACGCGATGCTGACCATCGTCGTGGACGTGCGCTGGCTTGCCTCGCACGTCCACGAGCCCGAACCGGCGACCCGCGTCGAGTACAAGCATCTCGTGGCCAATGTCCAGCGCTTTTTCGCGCGCCCGGCCAATTTGCCCGATGCCCGCTTCAACTGGCCGTCTACGCAGCTTTACCGTGAAGACCTCCACCGCGCCCTCGGCCACCGGCAGCGCACACCGTCATCGTCGTGAGGCGCCCGTTGCACGCACTTGACAGCAAGGCCGCGCGTTTCTACCATTACGCGGAGAGACGTGTGGTCCGATGTCTCGACACAGTGAGCCGCCGCCATGAGCAGCGCTCGTTCCCGTCGCGACGACCGTTGGATTGAATAGACGCCGTGAGGTTTGAGTGCAACGCCGCAACTACTACGCCGTCACAACCGTCCTGCTCGCGCCGTTGCTGCTCGTTCTTATGACGATGTCCGGCGTCGCCGCGACGCGGCCGACGCCTCCTCGGCCCAACCCTCTCCAACAAAGGAATACTGGTCCAACCGGTGGAACGCTGACTATCTTGGAACCAAGCGTCCCCGATACGCTCGACCCGCTGCTCGCGCGCACCGCCGCCGCCGCCGACGCCACGGCGACCGTCTTCGACTCTCTGGTGCGTATCGATGCCCAGGGCGCGTTTCAGGCCGATCTGGCCTCGCGTTGGCGGCGCTCGGTAGACGCGAAAACATGGACGTTCACCCTCGATCCACGGGCCCACTGGCAGGACGGCGAACCGGTCACGGCGCGCGACATCGTCTTCACTATTGGTCTCATCCACGATGCGTCGTTCGGCGCTTCGTCGACGCTCGGTTTCGACCGCATCACCGCGGTCTCCATCGTCGGCGCGTACACCGTCAAAATCGTCTTATCCGCCTCGTACGGCCCTTTTCTCGCGACGGTAGGCATCACGCCGATCTTGCCCGCCCACGTGCTCTCGACGTTCTCGCCGGCGCAGGTACGGAGCTACGTCGCCTTTAACCGCCACCCCATCGGGTCGGGGCCTTTTATCGTCGCGTCGTTCACACGAGACGGCCAAGTCGTCGAGGACGCCAACCCGGATTACTTTCGCGGGGCGCCCCACCTGGACAGGCTCGTCTTCGCGCCCGCGCCGACGCATCAAGGGGCGCTCCAGAGAGCGGCCCATGACGCCGCGGTCCTCGTTCCCCCCGGCCTGCAACTCAGCGCCGACGATGTCGCGGCGAGGCGATCTTTGACCCACTCGAACGTGCTCTATAGCCCGTCTTTCGCCTGGACCCACCTCGACCTGCTCGAGCACGGGGCGTTGAGCAATGTGGTGGTGCGGCGAGCGCTAGCCCTGGCGACTCCCCGCGAAGCGATCGTCACTCAGGCGCTGCGCGGACACGGGACCCTGGCCGACGGCGACCAGGCGCCGGCCGCTCCCACGTACGAACCCACGCTCTATGGCTCCTACCACTACGACCTCACCACCGCACGCGCGCGTCTCTTGCACGCGGGCTACAAGCCGAACGGCAAAGGCGTGATGTTCAAGAACGGCCAACCCCTGGACGTAACGCTCTGGGCCGACGCCAGTTGCGCGTCGTGCGCCGGCACGCTCAACTTGATCGCGCGGAGCTGGCGCACGGTCGGCATCGTCGTCCACGTCGATCTGGCGGCGACGGCGGTCTTGTTCGGCCCCAAAGGCCCACTCTATAGCCCCATGCGCTTCAGCGGTTCGACCTACAACGCCGTGCTCTACACCTGGATCAACGGGCCCGACCCGGACGACTCAGCCTACTGGGCGCGCGCATCGATCGTCTCGAAGGCTCATCCCCTGGGTGGGAATTTCGACGGCTACGTCAATCCGAGAGTCGACGGCCTATTGACCAGAGCGCTCGTCACACCGAACGGACCGAAACGGTACTCGCTCTACCGGCAGATCGAGCACATCATCACGACCGACCAACCGGACATCTTTCTCTACTGGGCCGACATGATCTCCGTCTCCCCGCGCGGCCTCCACGGCTACGCCCCCACGCCCTACAACGCCGCGTCCACCTGGAACGCCGCCGTCTGGCGCCTCGGCCCAGCTTAGCCCGCCGACGCTCCCAGGGAACGTCGAGCGGATGAAGTCCGCCGGGTAGGGAGCCGTTCCTCCAGGGGGCGTGGTCCCCGCCGCGATGTACGCCGCGCGCAGCAGCCTTGTCCTTGGTCGGACTGTCCGTTGGGCGCGGCGTATCCTCCCAGCATACTTTGGCCGGGCTGGAACGGCTCCATGCGCCGATCATCCGTCGTCGCGACGCCGTCCGCCAAGTCGGTCGCTTTGACCAAGACGGGTACCAGCTATAGAGGGCGACGGTGGCTGACGGTTTCGTCCTTTTTGAAAGACGACCTGGCGCTGCACGTCGCCTGTCGCTAGCCCAGCGCCGCGTCGCCTGTCGTGGCGCGAACTATGAGATGCACCGGCAACAACTCTACCGCGGTCGCCGCCCTCCCGTGCAGCAGCGCGACGAGCGCCTGGCCTGCCCGCCGTCCCTTTTCACGGTGATCCTGCCGCACCGTTGTCAGCGCGGGCTGCGCCAGCGCCGCGCGCGGTATATCGTCGAAGCCCACGATAGACAGGTCGCCCGGCAGATCCAACCCTGCCTGCCGCACCACGGCGATCGCGCCGAGCGCCAGCCTATCCGTGAGGCACAACACGGCCGTGGGGCGCGGTGAACGTTCTAATAATGCTCTCATCGCCGTTGCGCCATCAGATTCGCTGTTGTCGACACACTCATAAAGCAGCACGTCGTTCCACGATGCTCCCGCGCTTTCGATCGCGGCACGGTAGCCTTGCAGGCGTCGCCGCGCCACGAAACCAGGCAGCACGTCCAGGTCCGGCATGGTGCGCAAGGAGCGGGACGCCTGGTCGCTTAGCCGGTCGACGACGACCGCGAAGCGCTGGTGTCCCAGACGCAGGAGGATGTCGGCAGCTTGGCGCGCTCCATCTACGTCGTCGGTGTTGATCGTAGGGACGCCGTTGCGTGGCGATTGATCCAGCAGCACCGTGGGCAGACGCCGCGCCAGGACCGTGGCCACTAACGGGTTGTCTTCCAACATGGAGTAGACGATAAAGCCGTCCACCAGCGCCTGCTGGGCCATCGTGGTAAAGTCGGCGCCCCGGCCGGGCACGAGCAGCATACCGAGCGACGCCGCGTCGAGCACGCCGGCGATGCCGTCGAGTACGTTGACGGCGACCGGGTCGTCGAACGCATAGGGCAAGCGTTCGGCGAAGAGCACACCGACGGCGCCGGCGCGCTGTTGTCGCAGACTGCGCGCGACCGGGTCCGGTCCACCATAGCCAAGTTCGGCCGCTTTGTCCAGCACGCGTTCACGCAGGTCCGTCGAGAGTTGATCGGGCCGGTTATAGGCGTTGGAGACCGAAGACACCGCGATCTTCAGCGCCGCCGCGACGTCCTGCATCGTCGGCCTACGCTGCTGCTTATGCTGCTCGTCATTGCCCATCCGCTGTGCCTCCCTATGGCTCGTGGCGCCAGTATAGCAGCTATGCTATACTTCTGAAACGTTACAGAGGACCGCTGCAGATCGAGAATACAACTGTTGAGGAAGCATAGATGCAATCGACGCTCGGCCTGCCCGACGCAAACCGGCCCATCGTCGCCCTGCACCGTCAGTTTGCCGTGTGCTTTCTTGCTTTTGTGCTGATCGGGGCTAATGATGGGGCGATCGGCGTGCTGTTGCCCAGCTTGATGGGGCAGTACAACGTCGATAAAGCGGGGATCAGCCTGCTGTTCTTGACCGCGACGCTAGGCTATTTGATCGCCGCTTTCGGCAGCGGCCTATTAGTCGAGCGGCTGGGTCGGCAGGCTTTCCTCGTCCTGGGCGCCTCGCTCTTTCTGCTCGGCACGATCACCTTAGTGCTGCAGCCGCCGTTCTTATTGTTCCTGTTGGCGCTCTTCTTTGTCGGCGCGGGCGGTGGGACGCTGGATGCCGGGTTGAACGCCTATGTCGCCAGCTTACCCAATAACACCGCCGCTCTGAACTATCTCCACGCCTTTTATGGGGTCGGAGCCTTGCTCGGTCCGCTGGCAGCCTCGGCGGTGCTGGCGGTGGGCCTGGGATGGAATATCACCTACCTGCTCTGGTCGATCATCGCCGTCCTGGTGCTGGCCGGTTTCGCCAGCGTCCTCGACAACGCTCGTCCGGTAGGGGGAGGCAGCGGTAATGTCATGATGGCTTCACTGCGGCTTAGCCTCGTGTGGATGGCGGCTGCCTTTCTTTTTCTCTATGTCGGGACGGAGGTTAGTCTAGGCGCCTGGAGCTATTCTTTCCTGCTCAAGGAGCGTCATGGCCTTGCCTTGTTCTCCGCGTGGTCGGTCAGCGGCTACTGGGTAGGATTGACTGCTGGCCGACTGGTGCTGGGGCGTCTAAGCAGCAGGCTAGGCAATCGCCGGCTGATCGAGTTGTGCCTCATCGGCGTCGTGCTCGGTGTTTTGGTGCTCTGGTTGGCGCCGAGCGGTCTGGCGGCGGCGCTGGGACTGGCGTTGATCGGCTTTAGCCTGGGACCGCTCTTTCCCACCGTGATCGCGCTTATCTCGGACAGGCTGCCCGCGCGTTTGCAGACGAGCGCCATCGGTTTCGTCGCCGCGGGCGGCAGCGTGGGCGGCGCGTTTTTCCCGCTCGTGATCGGCAATCTGGCGCAAGCGTTGGGGATCTGGACGCTCATGCCCTACACGATAGGGTTGACGATGGTGATGCTGGCGCTTTGGCTCGTGTTGTCGCGCGGACGTCAGAGCATCGTATCTTGAGGAACCTATCCGCTGGACATGAGGGAGCAGAGACGCCGCTGGGGGGACGCCAGCGTGCCTGCTCTTTCTTCTTTTCGTCGCCCTTCTTGCACGAAGACCGTCGCCCCAGGCGCGCTATCCCGGATTAGACGGCGTGTTCCCTGAGATAGGGTGACGGCAGCGGCGTCTCAATCTTCTCGGCATCCGCTAGCGAGGCTAGATCAACCCCTGTTTAGAGGCGGCCATGACGGCGGAGATGCGGTGCTCGACGCCGAACTTGTCCATAATCTTGCGCAGTTGGTCCTTAACCGTGGCCTCGGAGAGGTAGAGTTGCTGGCCGATCTCTTTGTTGGTCAGCCCCTCGGCGATGTGCTTGAGAATGGTGATCTCGCGCTCGGTCAATTGGACGGGTGCGATGAAACCCCGGCGCAGCCGCTCGATGACGGGCAGGGCCGCCTTCTCGTCCAGCACGCCCTCGCCACGCGCCGCCGCCCTGATCTTACGTTTGAGGTCGCCGTGCTCCACGTCTTTGACCACGTAGCCCTTGGCGCCGGCCTGGATGCAGCTATAGATCGTGTCGCTGTCGAGGAACGCGGTTAAGATGATGACGGCGGTGTGAGGCGACTGCTCCACGATGGAACGACAGGCGTCGATGCCCGGCATCCCCGGCATGTTGAGGTCGAGCAGCACGACGTCCGGCTTGACGCGGTCGAGTTGGCGTAAGGCGTCGTCGCCGGACTCCGCCTGGGCTACGACGAGAAAATCAGGCTCGGTCTGTAAGATCGAACACAAGCCCTCACGAACGATCGAGTGATCGTCGACCAGCATTAGGCGCACTTTCACCGCATCCGTGAAACTCCGCTCCATCTCCTTTGGTTTCTGTGGCTGCGTCATACGCGGACTCCTCTCTCTCCTGTGGCTAACCGCGGCGGCAGCGATGGCGGCGCTGTGTCTACGACTGCCTCGTGCAACGGTATAACCGCTTTTACGGCCGTTCCCGGCTCGTCTTCGTTGTGATAAATCGACAACACTCCTCCTAACCTCTCGACCTGTTCGGCGATGGTGCGCAACCCGAAGTGATCGGGCGCGTCGCGGAAGGCGATGAGCTTCTCTTGTGGGATGCCGACGCCGTTATCTTGCACCACGACGGTCAACGTGGTGCTCGTCTCACGCAAGCTTACCATCACGTCCGATGCGTGGGCGTGCTTGTAAGCGTTCATCAAGGCCTCGCGTACGACGCGGTGCGCCGCGTTCTGCACCAGCACTGGAAGGTGCGCGGACACGTCGCCGGCAACCACGCGGGCCGTCCAATCGGCCCTTCTGGCTTGTTCGTCCACCAGCCGCTGCACCGCCGCGAGCAGTCCAACCTCGGCGATGTCGGATGAGAGCGTGAAGATTGCACCACGTAGTTCGCTGCCCGCCCGCGCGGTTAAGCCGCGTACGTCGAGCAGCGGCGCGTTCAACTCGCTCTCCGGCGCCAGGCGGTCGAGGCTCCACTGCAAACGGAGTCCGATGGTAAAAAGTAGTTGCAACACGGTGTCGTGCAATTCCTGCGCGATACGGTTCTTCTCGCTTAAAATCGCCGTGCGGTGCGCCTCACCCCGCAGATGGACGTTCTCCAGCGCCACGGCAAGTTCGTCGCAAAAAATCTCGAAGGTTTCTAAGAAGGCTTCGCTGGCCACGTTGGTCACCGCCGGCATATCTCCCTGGATCACGGCGACGGTCACGCCGCGCGCGATCAAGGGGACCGACACGCAGAGTGCTGGACGCGACGACAGCAGGTCGTGGGGCGGGTGGAGCGGCGTTATCTTGGTGCGTCCAAGAGCGACGGCGCAGGTCGCTTCGTGGTGGCGGAAAGCGTTCGTCGCCTCCCCGTCGGCGACGGGCGACGTGTCGCGCGCGGCCATCGCGGACAAGATCGTTTCGCCCCGCTTGACGAGAAACGCACGACAATGATGTAGATCGAGGGCGTCGGCGATGCCGCCGATGCCGGCGTTCAAAACATCGTGCGCGGTGTCGGACGCGTTGAGCATGCGTGCTAGTCCGTTTAGCGCGCCTAATTCACGGTTTCGCCGTAGCACGGTTTCCGCCAGGCGCGCGTTCTCCGCCGCGGCGACGCTGACGGCTTTCTCCGCTTGCGCCAGCAAGCCCACGAGATAGGTCAAGGCATAGAGCGCGATGATCTCACCGACCACCGCCGACACGGCCGGCCGGTCGCGGAAGATCAAGGAGGAAAATGTGGTGAGCCCGATTAAGAGCGCCACTAAGGAGGTGATGCCCAGGGCGCGATAAGGAGAATAGCGCGTGGCGACGAGCGCAACCGCGCAGAACAGCAACACTTGCGCGAAGCCAGGCCGCTCGATCGTGAGATCGAACACGACCGTGGCCATGGTGAGGTCGGCAGCCGTCAGCAGAGCGTCGCGCACGTCTGAACGCAGGCGCGACATGCGTCCGATCACCGCGTAGACCGTTAAATGGGCGACCATGACGAGAGCGGCCCAGATAACGTAAGCGGACGCGTGGTCCGACGCCGAGAGCGGCGCCAGCGAACCGGCCAGAACCAGGGGCATGATGTACCATTGCAGCAACACCATCCGTCGCTCGGTCTTGTCGCCCGAAAAGGTGAGCGGCCGAGGCACCACGCGCCCCCACAATCCGGCCCAGCCAGCCGCGTCGGAGCGACGGCGCCCACTCTCGTGCGCGCGATCCATCATGTCGCGTCCACTCCCTTGAAGTTTCATCGCTTTTCTCGCGGCGCCCGCCTATATCTCCTACTGTAGATGGTGACGGTGCGCGGGACAATAACCCGATTGGCTCGATAGACATCCATTTGGTTCGCCTGCGTACGACGAGCAGCCACGGCGTCCGTGCCCGGAAGAGCGAATACTCGAACCGCACTCCAGAGTAGTTTCCCATGTGTGCGGAGACTTCAGCGCCAACTGGCCCAGGTGGGGACCTATCGTGGAGCATCCTCAACGGAACCGGCGATGCTGTTAGCGGGCGAACGGCCCCACATTTTGCTGTCGACGCGCGGGGCCGTGCCCTTACCTGTAAACGCTATATGTCCCTACGGCCGGATTTTCAGGAGGCGCGCCGTTCCACTGTCCGCGACGTACAAGGAGCCGGCTCCGTCGACGGCGATGCCGCTCGGTACGGTCAGGGCGCCGCTCGTCGTGCCGAAGGCGTGGATCACCTTCCCTGTCGCCGCGTCCAGTTCAAGGACGTGCGCCGTGTGGACGGGTGCGTTGTTGACCCCAGCGGGAGCGTCGACGGCGAAGAGGTGTCCCTTCGCGTCGACAGCGAGATAGGGCTCGTTGTAGTCCTGGGCCAACCATCCGGCCATGGGGAAGGCGGTCAAAGGCGTTCCCAACGCGGTGAAACGCTGGATCTCCTTGTGCCAATAATCCGCGACATAGATGACGCCCTGACCATCCACGGCCACGCCCGACGGCTCCATGAAGGTTGTCTTGCCATTGGTGACGTCGCCCGCCCCGCCTCCAATGTTGAAGAGGTGTTTGCCCGTGAGAGAGTAGACCTGGATGCGCTCGTTGCCGGTATCGGCCACGTACACGTTGCCGTTGGGTCCGACGGCGATCTGGCGCGGCCCGTAGAGCGAGTTCCCCACCGCCGCTAAGACGCCGCCCGTCTTGGGGTCGAGAGGGTTCGGTTGGCCGAAGGCGTGGAGGAAGACGCCTGTCGGACTAAACTGCTGGATGCGTCCGTTCCACGTGTCGGCGACATAGACCGTGTTGTCTTTACCGACCGCGACGCCCTGGGGGTCGTTGTTGAACTTAGTGGAGAAAGAGCCCGGTCCCGGCGCCGTGTCCGTCGCGGGGTTCGAGACGCCCCACGAGGTGATGAAGCGGCCCAAGGCGTCGAGCTTCACCACATGTTGCATGCTGGAGTCCGTCACGTAGATGGACCCAGACGGGGCGACAGCGATTGCTTTAACCGTCGTCAACGGCGTCTTGAGCTTGGCGGCGTCGACGCTCAAGATCGGGAGAACAGGCTTGAGCAGCGTCGGGGCGACATCGTCGGTCGCCGGTGCCGGCGCGATGGCGGCGTCGTCCGTCGCGGCCAGCGCTTTCGCCGTGTTCCAGGCCGCTGTCGTCGGGATGCGCGAGACGAGGTCCTTGCGCACGTAGATATACATGCGCCGGGAGTTGGACCAGGACGCAAAAGCCTGGGGATCGAAGGGAGTACGGTTCAACCACCAGTTCCAGAGCGTGGCGTACGACGACGGCGACAGCGCCTGGCCGAGGAATCCCGTCAGGCCGGAATGCGGGCCGGGATCTTCCCACACCTTATAGTCCTCCGGGAACCACCAGTTGAAGTGGAACTTGTAGCCGACGTAGCCGGAGGTGATCTGGGTGATCTTGCCGTCGGTGTGCATGGCGTCGTTCTTGTCGCCGCCGACGATCAACACGGGGAAGCGCTGCGTGGCCCCTTGCAACATCGTGTACTCGTTTGAAGCCCAGCCATGGTTGCTCGCCTGCGCCTCGTCGTGGAGATACCAGACCCACGGCCAGGTCAGGTCGTTATCGACCCATTCGCGGCTCGACGGGCCGGTCACGCTCTGTGGTATAGCGTGTAGAACGCTCGAGACCATCGGCACGTCCTGAGCGGTCTGGGTGTAGACGAGCATCTCGGTAGGGTTGGCTCCGTCCACGTAGGCCAGCGCCACGGACGAGCGCAGCGAGATGAGCCCCGTGACCACCAAGAGGCTCAGGGCGAT